>FWPV01002870.1_pt1 | contig 40656 bp, 28 predicted proteins | sample 2228371 | NCBI WGS metagenome assembly FWPV01 (sample SAMEA103939776, study PRJEB20133) | metagenome
CGGTTCACCCCGGATCACTTCTCCAATATGGACAATCACGCCCGCCGCCGGTTTGCGGGTATCATCCACGCGGATTTCCCAGCGCGGCTCTTGAACGGAGACGATCGTACCGGTGTCGGATATTTGACCGCCCGACTCCACATAAAAACAGGTTTGCGGTAGGATCACCTCGACTCTATCACCTGGCGCGGCTCGACGGATCACCTCTCCGCCGCGAATCAACCCTGCGACCTGAGCTTCCACTTCCATGGCGCTGTACGGATCATAATCCACGCCGGAAGGCCCCACCAATCCCGAGGATTGCATTTCCTCCAGCACAGTCTTGTAAGCATCCAGACTATCTGCGCCGAGCACCCCGAATTCCTTACCCGCCCCGGATGCTACCCGGTGGTTTTCCATCGCCTGTTGAAAACCCTCCTGGTCGACCTCCAAGCCCTGCTCGCGGGCGATATCTCGGGTGAGTTCCAGCGGTAATCCATGGGTGGCGTACAACTCAAAAGCTTTTCCCCCGTCGAGAACTGTTTCACCCTGCGCTTTAAGCTCCTCGAGCATTTCGTCCAGATGCGACATGCCTTGTTCCACTGTCCGCTGGAAACGTTTCTCCTCTCGCGTGACCGCATCCAGAATCGCTGCGCGGTTGCGGGTCAGCTCGATATAGTGTTTCCCGTAGTTCGCGATCACCACATCCGCGACTTGAGCCAGGAACGGATCCTTCAAGCCAAGCTTGCTGCCGAAACGCGCGGCGCGCCGGATGATCATCCGGCAAATGTAATTGCGCCCAGTGTTGCCAGGCACCACTCCATCGGCGATCAGGAACGCCGCCGCCCGGGCGTGGTCGGCAATGACCCGGTAGGGTGTCGGGTTGGCTTCTCGCTCTGCATCCGAATGCCCGGTTAGCTCTTGAACCTTTTTCAACAGCGGGAAGAGCAGATCTGTTTTGTAATTCGAGTAAACGCCCTGCAAGATTGACGTGATTCGATCGAGACCCATACCGGTGTCAACGTGGCAGGCGGGCAGCGGCTCCAGCTTGGTCGGGCTGAGACGGTTGTACTGGATGAAAACTAGATTCCATAATTCGATAAACCGCCGGCAGTCTCCGTTAACCTGGCAGACGTGGCCGGGCACATCCTGTTTGTTACAGAATTCTGGGCCGAGATCGATACTGATCTCACTGCACGGTCCGCAAGGTCCGGTTTCAGCCATTTCCCAGAAGTTGTCTTTCCGGCCAAAAAACAGCACCCGGCTTGGGTCCATCCCCGGCTGGCGGAGCCAGTTCTCTGCGGCCTCTTCATCCGTAGGGATTTCGCCCTTCTCATCCTTGAAGCAGGTCGCGTACAGCCGCTCTTTCGGCAGCCCCCAGACTTCGGTCAGCAGTTCCCAGGCCCATTCGATTGCTTCTTTTTTATAATAATCCCCGAATGACCAGTTGCCGAGCATCTCAAAGAAAGTGTGGTGAGTGTCATCGCGGCCGACGTCATCCAGGTCATTGTGTTTGCCTGCGACTCGCATGCATTTCTGCGAATTGACTGCCCGCGTGTACGGCCGGTGGTCTGTTCCCAGAAACACATCCTTGAACTGAACCATGCCGGCGTTGGTGAACAGCAGGGTCTGGTCGCCGCCGGGGACAAGCGAAGAAGATGGAACAAAGGTATGTCCTTTTGAGAGAAAGAAATCGATAAATTCCTGGCGGACAGCCGCGCCGCTAAAACGAGATTCCATGCTCGCTCCTTGGTTTTCGTGTAGGTGGTCATCATTATAAGCCAGGAGAGGACAGGAATCAATAAAACCGCCTGAGGTTGTCCATATCCACGCAGAAGAGCCGCACTAAGGCGGCTCTCTGCATCAGAGACAGGGAGGGAGGTTCCTGGATGTTATCGAGAGACCGCCATCTTCATCAACTTTCCTTCGCGGCTGACCGTCACCCGCGCATATCGGATGTGAGTCCTGTCGGCGATTTGGACTTTGCGGGTAAAGATGACGACCGTGCGGTCTGTGAAGTTCTTTTGCCCAGTTTGCTGGCCCAGGTGAATGGGGGAAGTGCGCCGAACTTTTTCTTCCATTTCCACCCGCTGGGGCTTTAACTGCACCTCCAGCCGGTCCAATCCGGGAAGGTACGGTTCAACAGCCTGTTTGGCCTGGATAATGATCTTGTCGGATAAACCGCCGGCGCTGTTCGGCTCTGAGCGCTCGTCAGAAACCGTTTTGACCGCCATCCGTTGCTGATTGCGCAAAAGCCGCTTGGGATTGACCTGAATCCCGTCATGGTACACCAGCGGGTCTCCGTAGAGAACAAAGGAGATCAAGGTTTTCTGGTCCTCGCCGTCGAGAAAGCCCTGTCGTTTGGTCATCTCGCGCACCAGACCGATTTTCGCCTGAGCAAGCGCCTCGCCGACCGAGTAGCCTTCCTTCAAGGCCGACCAGAAAAGGAATCCGAGCAAATCTGCTCCGACCAGCGGAGTTGTCACCGAACCGTAGGAAATACAGGTCGAGCCGACAAACGCCATCGAGCCGATCGACATAAATCGCAAGGCAATCGATTCTTTTTCAGTCTTTTCGGAGATGAAACCGCCGTAACATGCTTCGGTGAAGACCACTTTGGGCGCGCTTCCGTTCTTGGGAAGGTCCTTTATGCTCAATGCTACCGGGTATTCCGGGCTTTCACTCGCTTCAAACGGATCGCGCTGCCCGTACCACTCAGCCGTATCTGCCAGACCATGGAGATTGTAGTAACTTAGCGGCGTATGGGTCAGTTTGGTCGGGTTGAAACTGCCGCTCGAGGTCGGCGGAGAGACCAGCAAGCTGCGCCCTTCTCCTACCGGCCGGTAAGCCGCCAGCGAGGAACGCCGCCAGACCGAAGCGGTGTAGCCAAAGCTGGTGACCTTGCCGTTTACCCGCCGGAGGATGGAGAGCAGATTCATGAAATAAACTATTCGGCGCAGCCGGTCAATCGTCTTGGGTTTTTGGACAGCCTGGGCATGATATTTGATGGACTGCCGGATTTGTTGAAGAAGAAGTCCGGCATCCGCCCCGCATTCCCCGGGCAGCCGCCCTACCGGCCATTCCGGGACATAATAATTCGAATCCAGCGTGGCGTAGGGGTTATCCGACAGCACTTCGTCATCGACATCGTCGGTAGGATTCGGCAGCCGGTGATAGGGCACGACCTGGGGTCCGCCTGCAATCAGCAGCGCGCCGATCCGGCTGCCCTTTTTCGCAAGCGCTTCGTCCAGATCTTTCAAGGCCAGTTTGAGTTTCCAGGGATCGTGACTGCCCACCGTAGCCAGGCCCAGCTTTCCAGTGGTTTCGATGTCGTCCGGGTAAAAGACCATCGCCCCCCAGCCGGAGCGCTTGCGAACCGTTTCCGCCAGGCTCTGCAGTTCCTTGTCGATTACCGCCAGAGATTGCTCGCCGTATTGGTTGCGCAGCCCTGTTTTGGTTGAAAAAATCACATAGACCGGGAAGCGGCCGTCGATTTTCGCCGCAGCCGGCGCTTTCACCCGTTTGGCCAGCTTTTCGAAATCTTCCTCGGCTTCTTTCAACCAGGACGAATCCTTTTCTGCCTCCGCCGCGGCGGCTTCGCGGCGAATGTTAAGCGGCTGGACCTGATTGGCCGGCATCGCTGGCTGGCTATGCGCAGTTTGCGAACCCTTATCCTGCGGGCCTTCTCCCTTTTTGGCGCGCTCATCTGGTTGGACGCCTTCCGAGGACGCCGCCAGCCGGTTCCAACCGAGCCTGGCCGCCACGCTGGCAGGCACGCCGATATTCAGCATAGTTTCCAATTGTTCCGGCCAGAGCGGCCGATAAGGGTGCTGCTTACCCCACCAGCGCGTGCTTACCTGCCCGCCTGCATCCACCGCGACACACTGGTGCAGCAGGCTGACCGCGGCTGCCTCGTCGCCGGCCGCCAGCTTTGCTTCAGCCAGGGCAAGCTTGAACAGGACGGCTTCCGGCCAGCGGTTCTGATAAATCTCGGAGATTTTTGCCAGCGATGTATCGTCCTTCTTCGCCCGAATGACCTCCAGATGGGTGATACCGGTCAGCGCGTGCTCCTGATTCAACGCCATTGCCTGGAAGACCATGGTTTCGGCCTGGTCGAGCCTGTCTTCGATCAGAGCCTTGCGCGCGTTCCGCAGAACGGTGCTCCAGCCCGGCATTCCAACCGAGGGATCTACCCGCTGCCCGAGGATGTAAATGCTGACCAGAACCCGTTTGTAATCCTCGGGCTGCGCCTGACCGTAAGCGAATGCCAGCGCCTTTTGCGTTACAATATCTTCAGGATCGATCCTGCATATCTTTTCATAAACCTGAACGGCCTGTCCGATCTTTCCTTCCGCCATAAACACTTTTGCAAGCAGCGCATTCGCCGCCAGATCGCCGGGATAGACCGACAGCCAACTCAATAAAATCTGGCGCGCAAACCGATATTCCTTACTCTCCATGGCAGCATTGAATATCAGGTTCAGGGTGTCGCGGGAAAGCGAGCGCGGATAATTGAGGATCGGTTGCTCGATTTTACTCACGGACATGTATTCGCCTCCTGACAGGATTGAACCAGATTCAATGCAACAATCGCGCCTAATTGCCGGCGGATATTGACATCATTTGGGGCCAGCTGAGCCGCCCGGCGCATCATGCTTTCCGCGCCTGGATAATCTTTCCCGTCCCGCAGCACCAGCGCAGATTGATAGAACGGCCGGTAGTCCTCTGGCGCTGCTTTCATTGCCTGCTGGTAAGTTTTCAAGGCCTGATCGTACTCCCGGCGGGACGCATAAATCTCGCCAAGTTCAAGGTAAACCTCCACGTTGTCCGGATCCAGGCGGACCGCTTCACTCATGTGATGAAGGGCTTTGTCCAACTGCCCTTTTTGTCGGTAGAGATTGCCCAGCAGACGCTGCATATCCGCCTGAGCGGGATTGATCCGCAGAGTGTGCAGCGCAGCGGTTTCCGCCTGTTCGAGATCTCCCGTTTCAGCACAGGCTTTTGCCTTTAACGCCAGCAGTTGCTCATGATCTGTGTGATGTTGCAGCACCGGTAACGCTGCCCTGAGCGCTTCCGCCGGTCCATAAAGGCGGTAGGTCAACCAGGCTTTTTCGATGTGCAGTTCGACCGCGTCCGGCGAATCTTCGACAGCTTTATTAATCTCCGCCAGCGCCTCTCTTTCTTTGCCCTTCTTGACGAGGATCCTGCTGGACAGCAGTTGAGCCCGGATGTTGCGCGGCTCTAGGATCAGCGCATCCCGGACCATCTTCAACGCCTTGGATTCATCCCCCTGAGCCAGCGAGATTTCGCCGCAGAGCACCTTGGCAGCACTTGATGCCGGGTTGAGCCTTGCGGATGTTTCGGCAGAGACCAGGGCCTCAGATGGATTCCCCGCGGAGAATTGAGCTTCGGCAAGGTTAAACCACAGCTCGGCGTTTTGCGGGTCATCCTTCACCGCCTGCACGAATACTTCGACCGCTGGGGCGACCCGGCCGATTCGCAGGTAGACCTTACCAAGTTTGTGGGCAATATCCTTCGCGCCGGGGAGAATCTCTAGAGCCTGTTCGTAATGAGCGCAGGCGTCTTCGAATTGACCGATATTTTCGGCAAGCGAACCGGCCCAGTCGTGCCAGAGCGCTTCCTCACTCCAATAGAACAGGGCGATCTTCAGGCTGTCCAGCGCGTTTTCGAATTCGCCATTTAACTCATAGGCGCGTGCTGCTGCGGCATGCATAATAGGATTTTTTGGATCTCCAGCAACCGCCGCCTGCGCACGCTCGAGCAGATAGGTTGCCTGTTCAGGCATGTTCAACAAGGAGAGCTGCAGGTTGACCTTTGGATCGTCGATAAATTGCTCTCCTAACCTGCGGGCGCTTTCGGTATCCCCGATCCTTTCCAGAGCCTGGATCAGCAGGCTGGCGTCCTCGCTGCTCTGCTGCTGCCCTGCCAGTAAACGGTTCCCGCCCGAAGTTGGGTGGAAAACCACCTCTCCGCGGGTTTTCCAGATTTCGATTTCCGGGGAGTTGCTGACTTTGCTTGCGTCAGCGATCAGTTGCGTAAATTTAGCATAGGAGCTCTCCGCCAGGGCAGACACCGGCGCAGGGCGGGCGGTGATTTTCAATTCCGCGGTTGTCAACAACCACCCGGCTGACTCTACCAGAACCGCCGCGTGCAGCAGCAGCCCCTGCGGCTCAGACGGATTGGCGTTGGTATAGTTTTCGTATAACTCCAGCGCGTCGTTCCACCGCCGGAGTGCGACGGCCGCCGAAGCCAGTACACCGGTTAGGTTGATCCTGGGCGGCTGCCCGGGGACGAGCGCGTCAGAATGAGCCGCTTGAGCAGTCTTCGCCTCCCAGGTTTTTCGCAGCTCTGCAAACTGCGCGTCGCCGCCCTGATAATCGCCTTCATGAGCGAGGATGCGGATTTCAACCGCCAGCAGGCGCGGGTGATCCGGCGATACATCCAAGCCGGCCTGGACAGCTTTAGCCGCGGAGGAAAAATCTTGGCGAGCCAGGGCCAGTTCCGCCTGCAGGCTGTACAGGTAGCCAACCCAGAAAGAACCTTCCGCAGTGGTTTCTGAGCGAAGTGAGTCCCCCGTTTCCGCTGACCTGGGCAGATCCGCCAATTTTTCCGCGCGGTCGTATTGGAGAAGTTTCATCGCCAGCTCGACCGCCAGGCAGCGGCTCTCGCAATTCCAAGGGGCCTCCTCCAGCGCTTTTTCTGCATGATACAGGGCTGAACCGAGGTTCTCAACTTTTTGGAGCAAGCGCGCAAATCGAATATGAATATTTGCCAGGTCGTAAGCCGATTTCTGCCAGACGGTACCACCCTGTTCAGCCGCCTGATGGTCAATGGCTTCCTCTTCGTCTCCAGCTCTTTTTGCGCCGATCAACCTCAGAACGTGTTCAAGGGAAGCCAGAGCAGCCTGCGGTCGGTTAGTCCGTTCCTGCACTTCGCTCAAGAAGAGGTGGTAATCCACCCGCCCGGGATGCTCCCGAATGGCATTCTGGATCGTTTCCAGTGATTTTTCCAAATCCCCTGCTTTTGCGTAGAGAGTCGCAAGCTCGTACAGGAGATTCTCATCATGATCTGGTCTGGCAGCCACCGCTTTTTCCATGCTCCTCACCGCTGCCTGGGGATCCCCCATACGCAGGTAGGCGAGTGCGATCCGGCGCAGCTCATCGGCTTTGACGAGCCGATGCTCCTCCGCTTCTTCCAGGACTTGATGAGCTTCAGGCAGGTCGCCATTCTGCAGCAAGGCTTCGGCTGACAGGATCGCCAGATCAATTCGGTCTGGGGCGATTTGCCGGGCGGTCTGAAGAGCCTTGACTGCCTCTTCACCGGCGCCGATTGAGCTCATGAAATCCGCAAACCATACAAGATTTCCAATTTCATCCGGCGCAAGCGCCAGCGCAGCTCGCGCGCTGATTTGAGCGGATTCAAACAAATTCGCCTGCCGGTACGCCTCCGAAAGGCTCCGCTGAAGGCTGATCGATTCTGGATTGTTCGTTACCGCGTTCTGCAGCGAAGCCAGAGCTGTTTCCGTCTGGTTCAAAGCCAGCGCCGTTCGGCCCAGACCAGCCTGCACCCGCCAATTCCATTCAGGCAGCCCGGCTTCGGGCAGTTCGACGATCTGCATATATGCGGCATAGGCTGCCTCGTATTCGCCGCGCAGCGAGAGAACTTCCGCCAGCAGCAGACGAGCCTCAAACGATTCCGGCGCGATGCTGACCGCTTTCTGGATCACTTTATGCGCTTTGATCAGCGCGTTTACATCAGGTTCCTCATACTCCAATGCCGAGTACCGCTCGACCTCTCCGATCAGCGTCCTGGCGTAGAGAATGAACCAGGCTGGATCGGCGTCATCGGCTTGCAGCGCGATTTCCAGCACGCTCATCCCCCGGTCGGTTTCCTTTCGGTCAAGCAAAATCTTTGCGTGCAGATAGGCCAATCTGGCGTGAGCCGGCCAGATGGACCGGGTTTTTTCAATCACCGCCAGCGCGTCCGCTTCATGACCCAGCTTGAGGAGCGTCTCGGCCAGAGCCAGGCCGACCCGGTCCGATTCGGGAGCGAGTTTGGCCGACTGGCGCAGGAACGGCAGCGCTTCGGAGGTCAATCCTGCTTCCAGACAGGTCTGTCCAACCTCGTAATGCAACTCGGCCGAATCGGGAGCGGTGATGACAGCAGCCCGCAGAGTTTCCAGAGCCCGCTGGGTTTCGCCGCGTTCCTTATGGACCTCTGCCAGCTGAATCCAGGGCAGAGGATTTTCCGGGATGAGCAGAGTGGCTTTATTGAGATGTCCTAATCCGGTTTCTAGATCGCCCTCCGCCTGGCAGGCCATGCCCAGGTAAGTGTAAGCCAGCCCCTGATCGGGCTCGATCGCCAGGATGTTTTCGCAGGTCTGGCGAACGGCGGCGTAATTTTGGGCGCCGTAAGCGCAGCGAGCCAGCGAAAGTTGATCGTCAATGGCCGGCAGAGGTACGATATTGAGAATGCGCTGGCGGAGGGCGCACGCCTCCTCCCATTCTTTGCGATCCTCATAGATCGCCGCCAGTTTTCGCAATGTCCCGGGCTGGCCAGGCTCAAACAAGGCAGCCTGGTAGAGCAGGTTCACTGCTTTTTCATCGTCGCCGATTCGGTGGCACAGGTCGCCAAGCCAGGTCATCAACTTGCGGTCTTCTGGCCGGACAGACAGGAATTTTTCCCCGACGGAGATCGCATCCGCATATAAACCCAACTCGACCAGGTCTTCCAATAAGCCAAAGGGATTGAGTTCGTAGATGAATTGCCCGGATAACAAGTACGGGTCCTTTTCCACCTGCTTCAGCCAGTTTTGAACTGCAACATAGGCGATTTCCTGGGCCTGCCTCCGCGAACCGCTCTGAGCCAGCTGCCTCGCCTGACGCAATTTGGCCAGCAGCGGCGTGGTCGCAATGTCAGGATCAGAGAAAGAGAATGACGTGGATCCAGACTCGACCGCGAAAAGGGATTCAGCCGCCAGGTTTTCGTGAATGGGGAACAGTTGCAGCAGGCGGGCGAGTTCGTCGGCAACCGCTCCCGCTGCGCCGTCCTCCCTTTCGGAAACCGACATCAGCTGGACGGTCGAACCGACCAGCCAGTGCTGAAGCAGGCTGCGAACTTTCTCCAGATGAAGACTGGTTTGGAGTGGGTGACCGGCAAATTGATGAAGCGCCGCAGCCGTCTGGTGACTCAAAGCCCGGGCCGAAAGCTCGACCATATCCGCGCGTTCTGGACGAAAATCGTCCCGGCCGATCTCAAAGGCGGCACCTCTGGCGGACAATATTCGTTCCGCCAGGCTGCCCGCGAGACTGGATTGTCCCATCCGTTTGAGATGTGAGAGCCATTCCACCTGATATTCGGACCTGATTCTGCCGAAACATTCCCAAAATAACTCGATCCGGTTCTCGGGTTCCATCGGGTTAGCCATGAGGATGTGGCTGATCCACTCCACAGCGGGGTGAAGCGCATCACCGGGCAGAAGCGCGGCCAGCAGGTCATGCCCATCCGGGACGATCGTGTACAGGCAGGCCAGCGGCGTCCTCCAGACTTCGTAGAGCTGCTTACTGCCCTTAGGTTTCATCGAGAGTAGAGCGTCATAGATTCCCTTCCAGGACTGTAACTTTCTCCGCCGCTCTCGCAGAGCCAGGGCGATCAGCCCCGCGTCGGTCAATGTTTGCGGCGCCGCGCCGGTTCTGATTGTCGTTTCCAGCAGCTCCAGCGACTGTTTCCGCAGCGACCCTTCAATGCCCGGGAGATGGTCGCAGGCCAGGTCGGACAGGCGGACGCGATCTCCCAACGGTTTCAGAGCGAGGTTCGCAGGCGCCCAATCGGTGAGGGATGAGTTGTCATCCGAAAGGATTGACCGCAGGTAACCCGGTTGCTGGAGCGTCGACCAGACCAGCTCATCCTGTTTCAATGCCGCGAGGACGAGGGGGACATCCGTTGGCGGAAGTCTATTCTCGAGTTCAGATAGAAAGAAGGCAGGTTGCATTGGAGCTCCTGTATGGGTGGCTTTCCACGGTTTAACTAAGAGAAAAGCGAATCAGGCGTGAATCTGCAAAACCAATCCGTAGGCGGCAGCCATCAGCAGCAGGCCGATGACGATCAGGAACACTCCCACCCCCGCAGCCGTACGGACAAGCTGGTTCAGCGATTCCACCAGCGTGGATGCGTTACCCACCAGGCCAGCGACTTCCTCAGCAATCCCTTTTTGGGCCAGGCGGGCGGTCTGTTCGGCTATCTGTTTAACCTCGCCTCCCAATACCCTGCTGATCAGGATGACCACCCCGATAATCAGCAGAAGCACCCCCAATCCCAGGGCAAATTCAGCCATGGCCATAATGAATTCGGCTTTTGTCAAATCAAGAAGCATCATCCCTGACCTCCTATTGGTCTCTGTCATCAGGGGTGATGCAAGGATTATGCCAGTGTTTATCTTTGCGCTCAGGCGCTGCGCGTGATTTCTGCGGGCAGGTCGGGCAGGTCGATCACTCCGGCGTCGCAGAATAACATCGCCCGCTCGATGGCGTGGCTGAGTTCGCGGATGTTCCCGGGCCAGTCGTAGCGGATGAGCGCCTCCATCGCGCGCGGGGAGATGTCCTCGATGTTCAGATCCATTTTCCGATTATGTTCGCGGATAAAGAAGCCCACCAGCTCGGGAATGTCCACTTTTCGCTCGCGCAGCGGCGGTACGTGCAGGTCGACCACCTTAAGGCGGTAATACAGGTCCTGGCGGAATTCCTCGTCCTTGATCATTTCCACCAAATTTCGGTTGGACGCTGCGATCACCTGCACGTCCACATGGATCATGTTTGTCCCCCCGACCCTGCGAAAAGCGTGCTCTTCAATCGCGCGGAGCAGCTTGGCCTGAATATCCAGCGGCATGGACGATATTTCGTCAAGGAACAGGATGCCGCCGTCCGCCACCTCCATCAATCCGTGCTTGCGCCGGTCTGCGCCGGTAAAAGCGCCGGCTTCGTAACCGAATAATTCCGATTCCAGCACAGTCGCCTGGATTGCAGCGCAATTAACAGGGATATACGGTTTGTTCACCCGCGGTCCAGATTTATGAATGAACTGAGCCAGAATATCCTTGCCGGCTCCTGTTTCACCGGTAATCAGCACCGAAACCTGCACCTGGGCAGCTTTCTGAGCCTTGTTGAAAACGTCTTCCACCGCCGGGCTCTGCCCGCGGACAAAATTAAGGTTCTGCACCTGACTCTGGCGCAGATGAGCCAGCTCGCGGCGCATCTGGACAATCTCACAGGCGCGGTTGATGCTGATCTCTAATTGGGACAGAGAGAGCGGTTTTGCCAGAAAATCGTGCGCGCCGTTCTTCATCGCCTCCACTGCCATCTCGATATCTCCAAAAGCCGTGATAATGATAACCGGCGGGCGCACGGGCAGGTTGGCGACCTCATATAAAAGCGACGGCCCGTAGCCGTCTGGCAGGTTGACATCCAGAATAACGACATCCCCTGCCCCGCGATTCAGATAATCGCGGGCTTCAGTAAGGGTCCCGGCGCCAATGACCTCGTATTCCAGTCGGGTCAGGTATTCTTCGATGTTGCGGCGTGCATTTTCCTCATCCTCGACGACTAAGATGGTCATGGACATGGCGGTTCATCCTCGCAGGCAGGGAGATAGACATGAAAAACCGTTCCGCCGGGGAAAGAATCCATTTGAATATTTCCCCGGTGAGCGGTCACGATTCGTTTGGTGATCGGGAGCCCAAGTCCGGTTCCAGTGGACTTGGTGGTAACGAACGGTTCAAATATTCGGTTGCGGATTTCTTCGGGGATGCCCGGGCCGTTATCCGAAACGCTGACAACCACCTGGGGCAAGTTGGTGATCAGCGCCGATCTTTCCGCCCGCACAGAAAGCGTCCCGCCCGTGGGGCTCATCGCATCGATCGCATTGGAAATGAGATTGGTGAAAACCTGCTCTAACGCGCGCCAGTCCCCCTTCACTTTGGGCAGGTCCTCGGGGATTTGCACCACCTGAGAGATCTTCATGCGGCTCATCTTCGGACGCCACCGCTCGACAATCCGCAGAAGCAGTTCGCCGAGATTGACCTGCTCCTGGAGCGGTTCGTATGGTTTCGCGAAATTCTTGAGCGCCTCCATCTGATGGTGCAGGCGAGTCACGTCGCTTTCCATGCGGGTGATGATTTCCATGTGCGGGCTGTCATCCTCCAGTTTGGTCGAAAGAAGCTGCAGCCCGGTAGAAATCGAATTGATCGGATTCAGCACTTCATGGGCAAAGACGCCCATGAACTCGCCCAGCAAGGCGCGCTGCTCCAACTGGTGGGTCTGGGCGCGGATCCGTTCGCTCTCGGACACGTCGCGGATGAAGAAATTGATCGCGGAGACCTCGCCGTTCTCGATAATGGGAATGATTTTGATAATCGCCGCAAACGATTTTCCATCCCGGTGATGCAGCGTGACGGATTCTAGATTTGGCGTGACGACCCCTTTGGTTGCCGATTCCAGGATGGGAAACAGCCGGTCCGGCGTGATCAGAATATTTTCGACCGTCTGGCCGACAACCTCGTTTTTGGTGTAACCCAGCAGCAATTCAGCAGAAGGGTTAATATCCTCGATGGTCAAATCCGGCTTTAAGACAATAATCCCTTCAAATATGTACTCGTACACTGCAGCATGGATGGCCTGGCTGCGCTGCTGGCGCGCGATCTCAGTTTCGAAATTTTGAGTTGAGATGGTGTGTTCGTACGCCAATCCGATCGAAGTGCTGAGCAAGTCCATGGTTTGCAGGAGCATCGGCGGCGGCTGATCGTCGTATCCGCCAATCACGATCAGACCGGTCAAGGCGTTCTCCTGCCCAATCGGCGTAGAGGCGATGTAGGAAAGGTCGGCGATCCTTGCGGCGCGGTGGAGTTCAGTCACCATGCGCTTTCCGCGCATCCAAAGCTGCGGCGTGGACAACCGGCTAAGGTCGCTGGAAGGCAATTGCTCCGGGAAAAACGCCGTGTTTTCCCTGCTTAACCGCTTCTTTAATTCCGGGAAATCGCTCTCAGCCTGGTAGATGCAGACCAGGTCGGTGTTGAACAGATTGCAGGAGATATCGACGACCTGGCCAATGGTCGAATCCAGATCGCCCTCGCGAATTTGTCCGATCATCCACTTGACCGCCTCGAGCAGCGAGTCCTGGTATTGGCGGGTTGACCGCAAGTATTCATTCTTCGGGACGATCTTAAAGACATACCATTGCGATGCGGTTTCAATCGCGCTGGCGCGAACCACCACCGGCAGGGCGGAACGCTTTCGCAGCTTGAGCATCAGTTGAAGCTCTTCGCCGGCAAGCAATCCTTCTCGATCCGCGCTTTCGAAGAGGTCTTCCAGGGATGCACCCGCGATTTCACGCAGCGAATAGGCTGTTAATATTAGAAATGGACTGTTGGCATGTAAAAGCCGGTTGCGCTGAATATCGAAAACAACGCCGGGCTCCGGGATGTGATCGAGCAGCGCTTGAATCACTCCAACCGTATCGATCTTGTTGGATTTCCCTCCCCATAACGATTGGATTGGACTTTTGATTACATCTCTCATAACCCTAGGCGGTCTGCTGTGTCACCTTTCGAAGATGGGCTGGCAGAATCCCTTCCATCGAGCGGTATTTCGCCACTGTACGTCGGGCGACATCGTAACCCTGTTTGGATAACATCTTAGCCAGGTCCGCGTCGCTCAATGGCTCCTTTTCTTGCGCGATCAGGTCTCGCAAGGCGGTCCGCACATTCAAACTACGGTCAAAGAAGGAAGATAGCGGGATAATCTTCTTATTGGGTAATTGTACCGTCTTATTTGAAACTGCGCGAGAAATTGTCGACTCGTGTACTTCTAACTCGCGCGCCAGAGAGGCGCGGGTCAGCGGCTTGATGTAACGTTCGCCGTACACGATGTACTCGCGCTGAAGGACCACCACCCGCTGGATCAGACGCTGCATGGTGTTATTGCGCTGCTGCAGGCATTTGACAAACAAAGATGCCCGATCCAGGTCGTTTTTCATGCCCTCTTTCGCTTCGTCGCTGGCCTGTCGGGTCGCCTGGCGAAAAAGCGGATTGATGCGCAGCGTGCCGCCGATCGGCATAATAATCTCTACCACCAGCGGATTTTCCGGGTTGTCGTTGAGGTAACTGATGATGATGTCCGGGAAGTAGTAGACCTGCCCCGACTTGGCTGAAGGTTGGCGGACATCGCCCCAGTGCGCCCTGGCAGGGAATGGGTTGAGATTCTCGCTGATGAATTTGACCGCGTCCTGCACTTTGGCCTGGGTGACCTTAAAATGGCGGGCGATCTCGGCGAACTGACGGTGGCTGAGCCAATCCATCGCGTCGCGGACAATATCCACCGCAAGAGATGGAACCGGGCGCACCTCCGCAAGAATCTCAAGCTGGACCAACAAGGCTTCCTGCGGAGTATAGGAGCCCACTCCAACCGGGTCTGTGCGCTGAATGACCTCCTTGATTTTTTCAACTTTCGAAGGCAGGACATGGAAATAGCGGGCGACCTCGAGGATAGGGACGGTCAAGAAGCCGTCCTCATCCAGGTGGGTGAGTAAAAATGCGGCGATCTTGCGCTCGTCAGGCTCGAGTTCCAGGGCAATCTGGCGCAGGACGTAAGTCGGCAAATCTTCAACCGAAGCGGCGATCGGCTCGTCCGGCATCGTCTCTTCTCCGCTGTAACTGCCCGGCATGAAATCTTCGCGCGGAGAGATGAATACAACCGGTTCGTTGAGATCCATGGACGTCGGCCGGCTGCACACTGGACATGGGCTCGAGCCCGGCAGAAGCCGCTGACAGGTCGGGCAGCGCCGTTCCTCGATCAGCTCAAGAGCCGGATTGGTCAGTTCCTTCTGGATCTGCTCCCATAATTCCCCCACTGTTTGATTGAGCAGGGTCATCGTCTGGGCAAGGTGTGCGGTTGTCAGCGGTCGCAGGCTGGGCGATTGGATTTGGAACATGGTCGGCCCCTCAGATCGATCTAGTATACCGTCTTTGCTTGAAAGATGCAAGAACTATGCCAGGGGGTATATTAGCTCGCATGGTAGAATTAACCCCCACAGGACCGCGTATGGCGAGTAAAGCTAAAACCGCTCCGAAATTGATCATCGTTGGCGGCGGGCTGGCAGGCGCCGAGGCCGCCTGGCAGGCTGCCCAGCGCAGCGTCCGGGTTCATTTGGTTGAGATGCGCCCGCTGACTCCTACCGGCGCGCATGTTACTGGCAACCTTGCAGAGTTGGTCTGCTCCAACTCACTCGGCTCGAAGCTTATCGACCGGGCGTCCGGGCTGCTCAAAGAAGAATTGCGTTTGCTTGGCTCGCTGCTGCTCCAGTGCGCCGAAGAAACCAGCCTCCCTGCCGGCGGTGCCCTGGCGGTCGACCGGGAAGCGTTCGCAAGAGCGGTAACCTCTGCCATAGCCGCGCACCCCAATATCCAAATCATCCGCTCTGAAATGCGTGAAATTCCTTCTGAGCCGGCTGTTATTGCCTCCGGCCCGCTTACCTCTCCGGCGCTCGCCGCAGCGATTCAGGCCTTAACCGGACAAGATCATCTTTACTTCTTCGACGCGATCGCGCCGATCGTCACCCGCGAATCGATCGATATGAACATCGCGTTCAAGGCCTCGCGCTACCGATTCGATGATTCCGGCGGCGGCGACTACATCAACTGCCCGATGGACCAGGATGAATACGACCGCTTTGTCGATGCGCTGGCCGGCGCCGAGCGGATCCCGTTGCGCGATTTCGAGGCAGAGATCGAGCAGGGAGTGGATGCAGGCAAGGGACATTTTTTCGAAGGTTGTCTGCCGGTTGAAATCCTTGCCCGGCGCGGCGGGCTGTCCCTGGCTTACGGCCCGCTTCGCCCGATCGGTTTAAGAGACCCCAGAAGTGGGAAAGGGCCTTATGCCGTCGTCCAGCTCCGCCAGGAGAACCTCGCCGGTAGCCTGTACAATCTGGTGGGGTTTCAGACCAACCTGACTTACCCGGAGCAGAAGCGCGTCTTCCGCATGATTCCAGGCCTGGAAAACGCTGAATTCGTCCGTTACGGGCAGATGCACCGCAATACTTTTATTGCCTCTCCCCTTCTACTCAAGCCGACTTTGCAGATGCGCATTCGGGAGGATCTTTTCTTCGCCGGGCAGATCACCGGCGTGGAAGGGTACATGGGCAACATCGCTACCGGTCTGCTGGCGGGGATCAATGCGGCCAGCCTGCTCCGCGGGGATCCTTTGCTCGAATTACCGGTAACTACCATGCTCGGCGCATTGTGCCATTATATTACCCACGCCGATCCGGCCGGCTTTCAGCCGATGAAAGCCAATTTTGGCATCCTTCCGGATCTCCCCTCGCGCGCCCGCGGGAAACGCGAACGCGCCGCCCTTCATGCTGCCCGGTCGCTCGATTCCCTTAAACCCCTCCTCAGCCAGCCTCCCCTCAGAGTTTCCGAATGAAAAAGTTGATCCCGCTTATTGCCGCTCTCGTCCTGGGCTTTCTGTTCTTGACCATTGTATTTGTCGCCCATGCGCCGGGCACAGAAACTGTCCATACGCAGCGATTCGACGCTGAGCGCGCATACGATGACGTTCTCAAACAAATGGAGCTCGGTCCGCGCACGCCGGGAAGCCCTGCTCATGCCGCATTGATCGCCTACATCCAGCAGGAGTTGACCCGGGCTGGCTGGGATGTGGTGATTCAACAGCACCGAGAGGAAAACTACGAGATTAATAACATTGTAGCCCGCCGCGGCAGCGGATCCCCGCTGATTATGCTCGGCGCGCATTACGATTCGCGCTTTCTATCCGACCGGAACCCGGACCCGGAGAAGCGCGGTCTGCCCGTCCCCGGGGCGAATGACGGCGCTTCGGGTGTCGCCGTTCTTCTCGAGCTGGCGCGCATCCTTCCCGCGGAATTTGAGGGGCAAATCTGGCTGGTCTTCTTTGATTTCGAAGATCAGGGCAATCTTCCCGGTTACGATTGGATCCTCGGCTCGCGGGCGTTCGCTGCAAATCTGGAGCAGACGCCCGACGCGGTGGTCATCCTCGACATGATCGGCGATTCGGATTTGAACGTGTACCAGGAGAAGAATTCAACGCCCATGCTCAGAGAAGAAATCTGGGCCGCCGCCCGGCGCTTATCCTATGAGAAATATGTGATCCCCCTCGAGAAATACGCCATCCTCGACGATCATATCCCGTTTCTTGAACTGGGTATCCCTGCGGTCGACCTGATCGATTTCGACTACCCTTATCACCATACGACCCAGGACACAGCCGACAAAGTCTCCGCCGAAAGCCTGAAAATCATCGGGGAGACCGTCATCGAATGGCTTTTACCGCGGATCGCCGTTGGCAAAAACTGAAACTTGGCTTAAACTTGATAGGTATGGACAGATTGCATCAGTCAAGGTTGCACCGGCCGGAAAGTCCAAGGCCGGCTTGTTTATATACCCAAATGGATGATTCCCGGGTTTCTCGATCCGATCGCGGTCAAAACAAACGGCCAAATTCAAACAGCGACATTCACATCAGGAACATGAGCGGAAGATATGGCTAAAAAAGCGGCTGAACCAACCCGACCGCCGCGGGAACGCGCTTTCCTTGTCGGCGTCGAGATTCGCGGCGAACCGGCTGCTCTTTCCCTGGATGATTCTCTGGCAGAGCTGGCGCTCCTGGCAGAAACTGCCGATCTGGAAGTGGTTGGTGAAACTACTCAGAGGCTGGACAAGCCTAATCCGGACACTTATATTGGCAGCGGCAAGGTAGAAGAAATCAAAACCTTGCTGGAAGAGACCCTGGCAGACCTGGTGATCTTTGACACAGAGCTGTCTCCACGTCATTTGCGTGAACTTGAGGAGCGCTTTGGCGACCACGTTCGGGTGATCGACCGCACCGCGCTGATCCTCGACATATTTGGCCAGCACGCCAATACCCGGGAAGGGATTTTACAGGTCGAGCTGGCCACTTATGAATACCGCCTGCCGCGTCTGACCCGCGCCTGGACCCATCTGGCCCGGCAGACGGGCGGCGGCGGCGGAAGAACGGGCAGCGCCGGAGGTGTCGGTCTGCGCGGCCCCGGCGAAACTCAGCTGGAAGTTGACCGCCGTGAAATTCGCAACCGGATCGCGCACTTAAAAGAGGAACTCGAAAAAGTCCGCGCCCACCGCCAGCGATACCGCGAGCAGCGCCGCCGTTCACACGCGCCGACCGTCGCCCTTGTTGGCTACACGAATGCCGGAAAGTCCACTCTGCTCAATACCCTCGCCCAGGCGGACGTCTACGTTGCCGATCAGCTCTTCGCCACGCTCGACCCAACCACCCGAAGAGTCGAGCTCCCAGGCGGCCATACTGTCCTGTTTACCGACACGGTTGGTTTCATCCAAAAACTCCCGACCCAGTTGATCGCCGCCTTCCGCGCCACACTCGAGGAGATCACTGAAGCAGACCTGCTCCTTCATGTCCTGGACATTACCCACGCTAACGCGTACGAACAGTGGAAAGCCGTCCAGCAAACCTTGATCGACATGGGCTGCGAAAACATCCCCATGCTGACGGCCCTGAATAAAATCGATCGGTTGAAAAATCCCCAGGCTCTGCAAGATGTACTCGGCGCGTTCAACAATTCAGTTGCCATCTCTGCACTGACCGGCGAAGGCACTCAGGAAATGTTAAAGAAAATCAACGAGATGCTCTTCGAAAATTTTGTCCCCGTCACCGTTTTTATCCCGTATGAGTACGGGCAGTTGATTTCGATCTTTCACGAACAGGGACGGGTCGAAGAAACTCAGCCGTCCAACCGCTATCTGCGCATCAGAGGCGCTCTGCCGGGGCGGCTGTTCGCGCAATTCCAGCCGTTCACCCGCCTGCCAGTCAAGCGCGAAGCCGAATCGGCGGACGGCGCCTGATTGTTCCAGTTCGCATGAACCTCAGGAAAAAGAAATCTCGCGGGCTCTCAGCCCGCGAGATCGAGAATTCCTTTGCGAAGAAGTGCTCTTAAAGCTCCGATATCACTTCTTTTCTTCTTTCTTCATGCTGACAACTTCGCGGCCCTGATAATAGCCGCAATTCGGGCAAACCGTGTGCGGCAAGCGCATTTCTCCGCACTGGCTGCACTGGACCAGATTATTCGCGATCAACGCATCATGCGCTCGCCGGCGGTCTCGGCGGCCTTTCGAGAGTTTCCGTTTTGGAAGAGGAACCATGCTGTCTACTCCTGTCTTTCTTTCCTGCCAGCTCTGGCAATAAAATCCTTATGAAAGCCGTCGAATTATACAGGTATCCGCCAAGCCCGTCAAGGAAAACGCTTCATGCAGCCAAGAACTCACCAATCCAAATGGGTCTACCCCTACCAATCTAATCTTTTCGGCGGTATAATCCGCTTTTAGCCAGCCGGGTGCTGGCATTTGTATGGATTGGAGGCATCGTCTGAATGAATCGCCGTTATGTGAATCTGATCATTATCCTCCTCCTGCTCGCAGTCGCGATTTGGGTGGACCTCCCCAACAATCCCGGAATAAATATAGGCAATTTTAAGCGCAGCTTTGATACCGTTTTGGGATTGGATCTGCGCGGCGGTATGCAGGTCATCCTCAGCGTACCGCCTGAGGTCTCGGTTTCGCAACAAAATTTGGAAGACGCCACCACCATTTTGGAGAGCCGGTCAAACGAATACGGCGTCAGCGAAGTGGTTTTCCAGACCGCGGGTGAGCGCATCATCGTCGGCGAGTTTCCCGGCGCCTCGAATGCGGAAGACATCATCGACCAGATCAAGCAGGTCGGCCAGCTCGAATTCGTTGATTTCGGTGACACCCCCTTGATGGTCGGAACCGAGGTGCAGACCGACTTTGGTCTGACCGGCTCCGCTGCCCCGACAGCCGAACCCGCCACAGAAGAGCCCTCGACGTCTACAGCGGAAGGAACCGGCGCTCAGGAAACCACCCCCGATGCCGAGGCTGTCCCTACGGCTGAACCGACCCGCTATCACACCGTCCTGACCGGCAATGACTTGAAATCGGTCGGCGTGGTCCGCGGACAGTTGAACGAGTATCAGGTCGCGATTGAATTCAAGAGTGAAGCCGCAGATATTTTCGAGGAGTGGACCACCAATAATGTGGGTAAGTATTTGGGCATCGTCCTCGACAAGAAGGTCATTTCCTCGCCGGTGATAAAAAGCGCGATCAAAGACGGGCAGGGAGTGATCGAGGGGGGCTTCACTGCCGAAACCGCCAACGACCTGGCAATTCAATTGCGTTACGGCTCGCTGCCCATCCCATTAACCATCGAACAAATCCGCGTTATCGGTCCTACCCTGGGTCAGGATTCTCTGGATAAGAGTCTTCTAGCCGGATTGATTGGCTTCATCATCGTTATGCTCTTCATGGCGCTTTACTACCGTCTGCCTGGCGTGATCGCCGACCTGGCATTGATATTCTACGCCCTGATCACTTTCGCCATTTTTAAGGCCATCCCGGTGACCTTGACCCTGCCGGGCATCGCCGGCTTTATGCTCTCGACCGGCGCCGCCCTGGATGCGAACATCCTGATCTTTGAGCGCATGAAGGAAGAGCTGCGCAACGGCCGTACCATCCGCCAGGCGATTGATCTCGGTTTCCGCCGCGCCTGGCCGTCGATCCGCGACTCGAACATCGCCGCGCTGATCACCAGCCTGATCCTCTTCTGGTTCGGCTCAACCTTTGGCGCCAGCTTCGTCAAAGGTTTTGCGGTAACTCTGTCTCTCGGCGTAGCGGTCAGCCTGTTCACTGCTCTGGTTGTCACCCGTACCCTCCTCTCCCTGATCCTTTCCGGACTCTCCGAGCCCGAAAAACGGCCTGCATTATTCGGTCTCTAAAGGATGCCGTCATGATCGATATTCTTGGAAAACGCTACATATTCTTTGCCCTCTCCCTGTTGATCATCATACCCGGCATGATCATTCTGGCGGTCAACGGATTGCCCCTGGCGATCGATTTTAAGGGCGGCACGCTGCTGGAATTGCAGTTCCCTTCCGTGAATCTGCCGGGGAGCGAAGAAGTCATCCAGCTTTACAATGAGTTCGGCTTTAAAGAGGTCCAGGTCCAAACTGCACTGGGCGCGTCAGGCGAACGCGACACACTCGTTATCCGGTCCCCATTTATGGATGACCAGACGAAAACAGCCCTGATCGACGCGATGAAAGACCGCTTCTCAGTCGATGAGATTGTGATCAACCGGTTTGACAGCGTCGGCCCCGTCATCGCCGCGCAGGTGACCAACCGGGCGGCCCTGGCGATCGGGGTCGCCGCTCTGGCGGTCATCCTGTACATCACCTACGCCTTCCGGGGCATTCCGCACGCCTTCCGTTACGGCGTGTGCGCAATCATTGCGATGCTCCATGACATCCTGATTGTCTTCTCGGTCACCGCAATCGGTTCGGTGCTGTGGGGCTGGCAGATGGACTCCCTCTTCCTGACCGCTTTATTGACCGTGATCGGTTTCTCGACTCAGGACAAAATCGTGGTATTCGACCGCATCCGTGAGAACAGCAGCTTTCTGCGGAAGCTGCCTTTCGAGAAGCTGGCCAATCATTCGATCGTCCAGACCCTGCAGCGATCGATCAACACCCAGCTGATGACGGTTGAATTCATGCTGCTGGCACTGGCGCTATTCGGCGGCGTCACCCTGCGTGAATTCGCCCTGATCCTGCTGGTCGGATTGTTCAGCGGCACCTATTCGTCGATCTTTGTCGCCGCGCCGCTCCTGGTCGTCTGGGAAAACCGGGAGTGGAAGACCTGGTTCCGGCGCGAAAAAGCGGCCGCATGATCACAGGTTATCCCATGGACCGCCGATATCCGCTGGCGACTTAATAATTCAACGGATCAGACCCTGGCAGCGCCTCTCCGCTCCAGGGTTTGTTTTTGAACGGATCCCGTCTGGAAATTCCAACCGCCCCACAACCGCCTTTTTCCAGGTTATTGGTAAAATAGGATTACCGATTCCGATATCACTTACTGGTATCCTTTTATCCGCAGAAGGTTCGCAGCCGCACCATACACACCACTCAGAGAGGGAACCACATGCGAAAAGAGGTTGTTCTTATCACTGGCGCAAACGGGGAAATCGGCCACGGCCTGATTACCCATCTTGGCGAGCAGGGTCAGTATGGAATTATCGCACTGGACGTCCAGCCGCTGGACGAAGAGTTGAGACCGTACTGCTTGAAAGCCATTCAGGGCGACATACTGGACACGATGCTGCTTGGAAGGCTCGTGGCAGAGTATGAAATCCGCACGATCTACCACCTGGCCTCGATTCTATCGACCAAAGCGGAATACAACCCCGAAACCGCCCACCGGGTCAATGTGGAAGGCACGCTGAATTTGCTCCGCCTGGGTGTAGAGCAGTCCCAATGGCAGGGCCGCCCGGTCAAATTCCTTTATCCCAGTTCGATTGCCGCCTACGGGCTGCCTGACCTGGACACCAAGAACTGCGCCGGAAAAATCAAAGAACATCAGTGGTTATCGCCGACCACCATGTACGGATGCAATAAATTGTATTGCGAACACCTCGGCAGGTATTATTCAAGCTACTACCGCCAGTTGGCAGTTGATCGCAGCCCGCATACAATCGATTTCCGCTGCATCCGCTTCCCTGGATTAATCAGCGCGGCGACGATACCCACGGGCGGCACCAGCGATTACGGTCCAGAAATGCTTCACCACGCCGCCCAGGGGCTTCCATACAAATGCTTCGTCCGCCCCGACACCCGCCTTCCGTTCATGGTCATGCCGGACGCGATCAAATCGCTGCTGATGCTCGAAGAGGCTTCACGGGAAACCCTGAGCCAGGCGGTTTACAATGTTACCAGCTTCAGCCCGAGCGCTGAAGAGATCTATCAAATCGTCCAAAAGGCTTTCCCCGGCTCAGAGATTACCTTCGAACCGCACCAATCCCGTCAGGCGATCGTAGATTCCTGGCCAGCCTATGTCGATGACAGCGCAGCCCGGCGGGACTGGGGTTGGCAGCCCGACTACGACCAGGTCCGTTCATTCGAAGAATACCTGATACCGGCCATTCGCGAGCGGTACCCGAGCATAGTGAGATAACAAATCACGAGCATGACAGAATCCCCTGCGGAAGAATCCAAACCGCCCATCCCCGAAATTCAAGAGGACGAAAAATCCGCAAATGTGATGGTCTATACTCAATCGGCCATCCATTGGGGAATGCTCATCGTCAAGCAAGCGGTACGAATCAGCACCTGGCTGCGTACAAACCTCGCGCCCGAGGTACTGACGATTTACAATGTCCACTCGCTGCTCACCAACATCCCGGGCGCAAAACCGATTCCTTCCAGAGTGCTCTATTTGTTCACGAGCGAGGTGCTCGCTTTTCATATGATCCCGCCGCAGGTGGACCCGCCTGACTTTGACCCAACCGAGCCAAACCGGTACATGGATCCGGTTTCTATCCTGGTGGGAACATTCAGAATCGACGGGCACATCCGCCTGTCGTTGATCTCCAATGTTGAAAAATACCTCGACCGAACCCGCGAAGAATTTACTTCCATTTACGATGCCAGAATCAGCAACATCGCCAATCCTTCGGCGGGAGTGATGAAGGTACCCTACTTGATCGTGCGCCAGAACGCGGTGGTGTACACCAAACGACCGTGAGAAAATCGCCATTCTGGCGATTTTCTGATTTAGTGACGAAAATAAATGATGAATAACCAAAAAATGAGGACTTTTGTTTGCTTAAAAATGCGTACAATATCATTCGTACTCATTTATTGCGGAGCGCAGCGTGCAAGGCAGGTCCATTCCTGAGAGCTTCCACAAAACCATCCCAACTTACGGACAACCTGGATCCATTGGGGAAGATCGGGTTGAGCGCCAAACCTCAGGGGTTGAGCCTTCGGTCTTTGCGGGATCGATAGATATCGCCGTTGGAATAAACACCCTTCAGACGGGATGCCATTCGCGCTGCCAATCCATTCTGAAAAGAAATGCGCTCCCCTTCGGAAAAAATCTGTCCCTTTTTATCACAACAAGTAACTACACCCATCAATCATCAATCTGGATTTTAGGAGGAGTATTGTGGACAAGGAAGCATTGAATGCCCTCATGAAGCCGAAATCCATTGCTGTGATCGGCGCCTCTGCGACCCCGGGGAAAATCGGATACACAGTTGTAAAGAACTTGCTGGATAGCAAATTCGAAGGCAGTATCTATCCGATCAATCCTAATGCGGATGAAATCCTCGGCTTGAAGGCGTATCCGTCAGTAAAGGACGTCCCCGGACCGGTCGAGGCGGCGATAATCACCATCCCGGCGAAATACGTTTTGGATGTGATCGACGAGCTCGGCCAAAAAGGCGTGAAAGGCCTGGCTGTGATCACCTCCGGATTCAGCGAGGTTGGCGAAAAGGAACTGGAACTCGAGCTGGTCCGTAGGTCGAACAGCTACGGCATGCGCGTCCTCGGGCCGAATATCGTGGGCGTTTTATCCAACTCAGGAAAAATGAACGGGTCCTTCGCGCCCACCCTGCCGCTGCCGGGCAAGGCTTCGCTCGTCTCTCAGTCAGGCGCATTGCTTATCGCGATTGACATGGCTACGTTCACCCGGAATATCGGTTTTGACAAACTGGTCTCGAACGGGAATATGGCCGACGTCGATTTTGCGGACATGATCGACTGGCTTGACCAGGATCCTGACACCCAATGCATTTCCCTGTACATTGAAGGGTTCAAGGACGGACGGCGCTTTTTGGAATCAGCCCGAAAGGCTTCCAAGCCGATCATTGCCTTGAAAGCCGGTGTTTCTGCCCACGGCGCAGCCGCCGCTGCGTCTCATACCGGCTCACTGGCTGGCGCAGTGAAGGTCTACGGGGCTGCGTTCCAGCAGGCTGGCGTTGTCCAGGCCCTCGATTTGAATGATTTGTTCAACCGCACCCTGGCTCTGTCTCTCCAGCCGCCGATGCAGGGCGACAACCTGCTGGTGCTGACCAACGGAGGCGGCGTCGGCGTCTTGGCGACCGATGCGGCAGAAAAAAGCGGCGTGCCATTGAAGTTCGCCCCTCCGGATGTCCAGGCAGAGTTAAAGAAACACATGCCGGAGTTCGGCTCCGCGAAGAACCCGGTCGATATGACCGGCATGGCCGGAAACGAATGGTATTACAAGACCGTCAAATTCTCTTATTCGCATCCCTGGGTGGACGGCCTGGTGGTCTTATATTGTGAAACCGCCATCACCAATCCGCTGGAAATTGCCCAAAGCATCAAACGGGCCGTCGACGAATCGGGCATTAAGGATAAACCGATATCGGTATCCTTCGTCGGCGGTCAACGATCCGACGACGCCATGCGCTGGCTGGTTGAAAACGGAATCCCTGCCTACGGCGCTCCAGATGTCGCCGTCAATGCGCTCGGCGCCTTGCGCGAATATGCCCGCATGAAAGCGCTGATTAAAGATTCGCCGGATATCTGTGAAGAATACGACCGCGACACCGCTCTAAAGGTGATCGAGTATGCCCGCAATGACGGCCGCGATTCTCTAACCGAGATTGAGGCGAAACAAGTGTTCGAAGCCTACGGCATCCCGGTTACCCCGACGGCTCTTGCCAAAACGGAGCAGGAGGCGGTAGAACTCGCCCGCAGGATCGGATACCCGGTCGTCATGAAAATCGTTTCACCCGACATCCTTCACAAATCGGACGCCGGCGGCGTCAAAGTCAACATCAAGGATGAAGCCAGCGCCCGTGAAGCTTACAACACAATATTAAAGAACGCCAAGAACTACAAGGCGGAAGCGGTGATCCACGGCGTGGCGGTCCAGGAGATGGCGCCCTGGGGCACCGAGGTCATCCTTGGTTCAGTCAACGACCCCACCTTTGGACCAACCATGATGTTCGGCCTGGGCGGCATCTTTGTTGAAGTGCTGAAGGACGTCACCTTCCGCGTTGCTCCGGTTGCATCCAGTCAGGCCCTGCGCATGCTGGGTGAAATCCGCGGCGCGCCGATTCTGGCTGGTGTGCGCGGCGAAGCTCCGCGCGACCGTGAAGCGCTGGCGGATGTGATCTGCAAATATTCGACGATGATCATCGACCTGGCGGACGAAATCAGCGAATCGGATGCAAATCCCGTCCTGGTCTACGAGGAAGGCAAAGGATTGAAGGTCGTCGACGCCCGCATCATCCTCAAGAAAAAATAATCATCACATTTAGCCTGTGAAAAACCGCTTCAAGGATCGCTTGAAGCGGTTTCTTTTTTGGACAATGCGCCTTTCACCCTAGAAAAGCATTATAAGCTCCAACCCACGGCGCGCCAATCCGATTTCTTTCCGCAACCTTTACTTTGCTTAATTTCTGGGCGATCTTGACGGCAGTCAGGGCAACCTGCGGCCAGTCCTCGCCTTTCAGAGCCTTTTCCATTTCCTTGCCAAGAATCTCCGCCCATTCCCAGTCCATGCGGAATCGGTCAGCCTTCACCCAATAGCCGCGTTTCTCCCAGGCTGTAACCGAAACGTCCACAGTCTGTCCGATCTCCTGGGCAGATCGGGCGATATAAGCCGCCAGATCCCGGGAAAGCGGTCCGGGTTCAGTCTGCTTCACCAGTTCGCGAATCGCCAGCACGATCGCCTTGCTGAGATGAGTGCGCCGCTTTCCGGCGCTCTCCGGATTGATGACTCTGCCCATGATGCCTCCATGCAACGTCTGCAGCAGTGAGGATGGGGATTATACCCGAAATCATTTGATTGCCATGGCTTTCTTTCGAGCGCGTTAATCCTCTTCTGATATCGGGCTAATAATCCTAAAAGACACATGATTGATAATGGTATAATTGCCGCGCACCTACTCCCGGGGAAGTGCTGGAATTGGCAGACAGGCATGACTTAGGATCATGTGCCGCGAGGCGTAGGGGTTCAAGTCCCCTCTTCCCCACTGCGACTCTTCATTACTGAAAAGGATGTATCCATTGAAAATCGACGTTCAACCCCATGAGGACCATCAGGTCAAAATTGTTGCTGAGTTCGAGCCGTCTGAATTCGAAGAATACAAAAATCGCGCGGCGCGAAAGCTGGGACGGAACACGCGCATTCCCGGATTCCGCCCGGGTAAAGCCCCCCTGGAAATGATCCGCCGCGCGATTGGCGAGGAAGCGATCCTTGAACAGGCGCTGGAAGATCTTGTCGATGCTCAGTATCCAAAAATCTTGGACGAGGCCGGCATTAAACCCGGCGGCGCAGGCTCTTGAGCCGCCCAAACTGACTTTCATCGTACCTCTGGAACCTGAGGTTTCTCTCGGCGATTACAAGGCGATTCGTCTGGATTATGAGGTCGAACCCGTCACCGAAAAGGAAATCCACGATTTCCTCCATCAAATGCGCACCAGTTATGCAACCGCCGAGCCGGTCGAGCGTCCAGCCGCGGAAGGCGACCTGGTTTATGTCAACCTGAGCGGGGTATTAACCCAGCCGGCGGAAGGCGAGAGCGCCGAGGTTTTCCCATCCAGGCCGGCGCAGTTCATCATTGGAACAGACATCATCCAAAACCGCGATTGGCCGTTCCCGGGGTTTAACGACCGCCTGATGGGTCTCTCCGCGGGTGACGAAAAGACCTTCACTTACACTTTCCCCGAGGATGAAACGGATGAGGCGCTGCGCGGCCAAGAAGTCGAATTCAAAGTGCTCGTGCAAAGCGTCAAAGCCATGCACATGCCCGAGCTGGATGATGCCTTCGCCCAGACTGTGGGCGAATTCGAAAATCTAGAAGCGCTGCGCAAGGCAGTCATTGACCAGCTGGAACGATCGAAGAAAGAAGCCGCGGATGACAAATTCTTCATCGAGCTGCTGGATCAACTTGTGGAACAGGCGGAAATTAAATATCCTTCCAGCGTGCTGGACCACGAAGTAGAACACCTGCTTGAGCATCTCAAAGAAGATCTGTCCCGCCAGGGTCTCGATTTGGAGACTTATTTCAAGATCATCGGTACCGATCGAGAAAAGTATATTGAGGAGAAAGCCCGCCCGGCGGCCCGCAAACGGCTCGAGCGCGCCCTGGTGATTGAAGAAGTTGGGCGCGCCGAGAATATTCAGTTGGGCAAGGAAGATTACGACGAGGCCATTTCCGCCACCATCAGCCAGCTGCAATCCATGCCGGCTCCGCAGAAGCGCAAGGAGCGGATCAGCAAGGACCTGATCAATTCAGCCGCCGCCAGCGCTCTGTCGCAAAAATACAACCAGCTTATCCTGGAACGGCTCAAGCAGATCGCTACAGGCCAGGCTGATCAAACCGAAGATCACCCGTCAGAGCCTCTGGTAGAAGAAGCAGAGGAGCCCCATCCGGCCGAATCCAGCGAGGACGCCGGACCGGCAGAGGCTGACGAGAGCGAAAAATAGCGGGTAATTGCCATAGGAGGACTTGTGAGCATTTCTCAATTTCAAAACGTGATTCCGATGGTGATTGAAACCACCGGACGGGGCGAGCGCGCCTACGATATCTACTCCCTACTGCTCAAGGAGCGAATCGTCTTCGTGGGCACCCCGATTGATGATCAGATCGCGAATTTGATCGTCGCTCAGCTGCTGTACCTGAGCAAGGAGGACCCGGAAAAAGGGATTCAGATGTACATTAATTCGCCGGGCGGGATCATCTACGCCGGCATGGCCATTTATGACACCATGAAGATGATCCCTAACAAAATCAGCACGGTTGCCGTTGGCGTGACCGCCTCATTTGCCACAGTACTTCTCGCGGCGGGCACCAAAGGTCAGCGATACGCGCTACCTCACGCCACCATCCACATGCATCAACCACTCGGCGGCGCATCTGGGCAGGCTTCCGATATCGAAATTCAAGCCAAAGAGATACTCCGCTTGAAATCGAGGCTGAACTTGATCTTATCCGAAGCAACCGGTCAGCCGCTTGAGGTCATCGAACGAGATACCGAGCGCGATTTCTACATGGACGCTGAATCCGCCGTAACCTACGGCATCGTCGATAAAGTCCTTACCGCGCCGGATAAATAGCATCAACTGAGGGAATCTGGACTGCCAGCAAGCCGGATATCGATCTCCTGCCGGCTTGCTTTTTTTCAACGATACTATGATTGCCGCTCTGAAACCAAGAATTAAAGCTCTGATCATCGATCTTGACGGCGTCCTCTGGCGGGATGATGAAGCGGTCGTGCCCCTGCCCGAGGTATTTGCCGCTATTCAAGCTGGCGGCTGGAGCTTTGCATTTGCGACCAATAACTCCATGTACACTCCGCAATATTATCAGGCTAAATTGGAGAAATTTGGCGTAATGCTGGCTGATTTTCAAATTGTCACCTCTGCGATGGCGGTCGTCTATGCATTGAAAAATCAATTCCCCGACGGCGGACCTGTATATATAGTCGGCGAAGAAGGTCTGCGAGCCGCTCTGCAGGATGCCGGCTTCTGGCATGAAGATAAAGAACCCCTTGCTGTCGTCGCCGGGCTGGACCGCGGATTGACCTACGAAAAGATTCGAATGGCAGCCAGGCTGATCCGCCAGGGAGCGGTTTTCTACGGCACTAACCCGGATAAGACGTATCCGACGCCAGACGGACTCGCCCCGGGTGCAGGCTCTGTCCTGGCTGCAATCGAAGCTGCCGCTGGATCAGCGCCCATCGTGGCTGGTAAACCGTCACCTCTCCTGTTTGACGCCGCACGCGACCGGCTCGGTTCGCAGCCGCAGGAAACCCTGGTGATTGGCGACCGGCTCGACACCGATATACTCGGTGGTCATCGCGCCGGCATGCGCACCGCCCTAGTCCTTTCCGGCGTCAGCAAATGGGAAGATATCGACGCCTGGTACCCCAAACCGGATCTGGTGGTGGATACCCTGGCGGATTTATTCCAAAAACCGTGAACACGAAACCGCTGATTTATGATCTGGATTACGCCGACCTGCATCAAATCTTGCAGGACTGGGGCGAACCAGCCTACCGGACAGTCCAGGTCTGGCAGGGAATTTATAAAAACCTGTGGTCTGAGGCCGAGCAGTTTACCAACCTCCCCAGAAGGCTTCGCGAGAGGCTCGCGGCTGAGTTGAGTTTTCGCGGGCTGAGGGCAGCCAGATCGTTGACCAGCCGCGATGCCGAGACCGCCAAAACATTGTTTGAGCTGGCAGACGGCCAGTCGATCGAGGCTGTATTGATGCGCTATCACAGGCGCAACACCCTGTGCATCTCATCACAGGCCGGCTGCGCCATGGGATGCACTTTTTGCGCGACCGGGCAGATGGGCTTTAAACGCCATTTGACCAGCGGTGAAATCGTCGAGCAAGTTTTGTATTACGCCCGCCAGTTGGCAGCGGAAGGTCAATCAGTGTCCAACGTTGTGCTTATGGGCATGGGCGAACCTTTCCACAACTACGAGGCGGTCATGTCCGCCATCGACCGGCTTAATCATCCAGAAGGATTCAACCTGGGCGCGCGCCGATTTACGGTTTCCACGGTCGGGCTCGTCCCCATGATCCGCCGTTTCGCCCAAGAAAAACGCCAGGTCAACCTGGCGGTCAGTCTGCACGCCGTGGATGACGAACAGCGCTCGCAATTGCTGCCGATAAACAAAAAATACCCGATCAGCGAGTTGATGCAAGCGGTCCGCGAGTACGCTGAACTCACCGGGCGGCGGGTGACTTTTGAGTGGGCGCTGATTCACGGGGTTAACGATTCCACGGCCGCCGCGAAGGCCTTGAGTCACCTGCTCAAAGGCCTGCTCTGCCACGTCAACATCATCCCGCTTAACCCTACCAGCGGTTTTCAAGGTCGCGGCAGCCCGCTCGACCGGGCAACTGCGTTTAAGAATGAACTGGAACGAAACGGCATACCCTGCACCATTCGAATCCGGCGCGGGATCGACATCCAAGCCGGCTGCGGACAGCTGGCCACCCAGGCTTTGGCGGAGAAAAAGTCCTCTGTGATATAATTCCCCGCGGCATGGCAGACATATTCAGTAGATGGAAATCGGCTTTAAACCGCACCAGCAAAACCGCCTTTGGCAGGCTGGCGACGGTTCTTGGAGCGTCGGAAATTGACGATTCCACCTGGAACGACCTCGAAGCGTTGCTTATTCAGGCGGATGTGGGGATTGATACGACCCAAGCGATTATCAAAGCGCTCCAGACACGGGTCAGCAAGGAAGGAATCACCCGCGGGCAGGAACTGCGCGGTATTCTCCGCGCCGAATTGATCCAGCGGCTGGAACCCGCCCTCCCGCCCAATTTGGACGCCCATCAACCCGCGGTTATCCTGATTGTCGGCGTCAACGGCTCTGGCAAGACCACTACCATCGCCAAACTGGGGCACCAATTCAGCCAGGCGGGGAAAAAGGTGCTCCTGGCGGCAGGGGATACCTTCCGGGCAGCAGCCGTCGATCAGCTCCAGGTCTGGGCGGAGCGGCTGAATTTGCCAATCGTGGCCGGCCAGCCCGATGGAGACCCCGGCGCAGTCGCCTTCGATGCCATCCAGGCCGCCATAGCCAGGAAGACGGACATCGTTCTGATTGACACTGCCGGCAGGCTGCATACCCGGTATAACTTAATGGAAGAACTGAAGAAAGTGTACCGGGTTACCGGCAAGGCTTTACCCGGCGCGCCCCATGAGGTCTGGCTGATCCTCGACGCGACCACCGGCCAAAACGCCCTGCTCCAGGCGCGGGCTTTCAAGGATGCGGTTAAAGTAACTGCGGTGATTCTGGCAAAATTAGATTCATCGGCGCGCGGGGGAATGGCTTTTGCCATTCAAAAAGAGCTGGGCCTGCCAATCATCTACGCCGGCCTGGGTGAAAAACCGGGCGACCTGGAAATATTCAACCGCGAATCGTTTGTCGATGGAATCCTTTCCTAGACATACCCGCGGTTTACAAGGAGTGAACCTATGCAGGACTTGATCGACCGCCTGACGGAATTTCAGGCAAGAATCCGCGAACTCATGGTGCATCTTTGACTACGACCGGCGCAAGGCGGAATTAGAAACTCTCGAAAAAAAATCTGAGGACACTTCCATCTGGGAGAACCCGGCCGAAGCGCAGCAGTTGATGAAAAAGATTTCTTCACTGCGCGAGGACCTCAGCCATCTGGAAAAATTAACCCACCGCACCACCTCTTTGCTCGAATTGGCCCAACTGCAGGATGAATCCCTGCGCGGGGAGATTGAAAGGGAAGCAGAGCAGATCAATCAGGAGCTCGCACAGCGCGAGCTCAGCACGCTGCTTTCAGGACACTATGACCGCGGCAATGCCATCCTGGCCATCCATGCTGGCGCCGGCGGCACGGACTCGCAAGATTGGACCGAGATGCTCCAGCGGATGTACCTGCGCTGGGCTGAACAAAACGGCTATGAAACGGAAATCATTGACCTGACCGAGGGTGAAGAAGCCGGCGTCAAGAGTGTGACGATCGCCGTCAAAGGTCCTTACGCCTATGGCTACCTGAGGGCTGAGAAGGGCGTCCACAGGCTGGTGCGCCTGTCGCCGTTTGATTCCGCTCATCGAAGGCACACATCCTTCGCGATGGTCGAAGTGCTGCCGGAAATCGAGGAGACCGATGAAGATATCTACATCGACCCGAATGATGTCCGAATCGATATCTTCAAATCGTCCGGCGCTGGCGGCCAGAATGTGCAGAAAAATGCCACTGCTGTGCGCCTGACACACCTCCCGACCGGGATCGTCGTCACCTGCCAGAACGAACGGTCGCAAATGCAGAACCGCGAAAACGCCTTCCGAGTCCTTCGCGGCCGTCTGGCGGCGATCCGCGAGGAGGAGCAGGAGCAGTATCTGGCCGAACTTCGAGGCGAGTACAAGAAAGCCGAATGGGGTAATCAGATCCGCTCTTACGTGCTTCACCCTTATCAGATGGTCAAGGACCACCGCACCGATTTTGAGGTGGGGAATACTCAAGCGGTGTTGGACGGCGAGATTAACGGCTTTATCGAGAGCTACCTGCGCTCGGTTAAAAACCGGCCTGTTCCTTAATCCAGTAATCTCGCGAGCTCGAACAGGCTCAGGTCGATCGTCTTTTTGTTATTGATCACTTCCTCGAGCGGAGTGGTTTTCGTCTCGCTTTTTACCATACCCACCAGCACGCCGTGCTCTCCGCGAACGAGCGCTTCTACTGCTGCGGACCCCAGCCTGCTGGCGAGGATGCGATCGTATGCTCCCGGGTTCCCACCACGCTGAACATGGCCGAGGATGGTCATGCGCAGATCAAACCCTAGCCGTTCTTTATGCTGGCAAAAATACTCGTCCAGCATCGCGGCGTTATATTTCGCGCCCTCAGCGATGACGATGATCGCATGAGCTTTTCCTTTCTCGTAAGCTTCAACCAGCCCTTGCTCGACTTCTTCCGGAGTGGTCTCCACTTCAGGGATCACGATCATCTCGGCGCCGCCGGCGATGCCGGACATCAACGCCAGATAGCCGCAATCGCGGCCCATCACTTCGATAAGAAAGGCCCGTTGGTGAGACGAGGCAGTGATCTTCAGGCGGTCGATCGCCTCCAGGGCGATGTTTAGCGCCGTATCCACGCCGATGGTGATATCTGATCCATACAGGTCGTTATCAATCGTTGAGGCTACCCCGACCACCGGAAACCCCATGGAATGGAGTGCGTGCGATCCGGTCTGAGATCCGTTCCCTCCGATAACCACCAGACCGTCGATGCCAGCCTGGTTCAGGCTGCGAATCGCCTTGATTTGCCCTTGTTTCGTCTTAAATTCCTGAGACCGGGCGCTGCCTAATATGGTACCGCCTCGCTGGAGAATCCCGCCAACATCACGGGCGCCCAGCGGGGAAATTTTTCCGTCAATCAGCCCTTCATACCCGTTGTAAACTCCGTAAACCTCCAACCCTCTGGCTATTCCGGTGCGCACGACTGCGCGAATGGCTGCGTTCATCCCCGGAGCATCTCCACCGCTGGTTAAAACGGCAATTCTACGCATCTGCCCCTCCATTTCTCCAACCAGGTATATCTCATGGAAATCAATGCAGAGATTTTAACATAAACTGGAATGCTTGATGGTTTCCAGGCATCCTTTTCCATCCAATAATGGTGCCGGTTGTTATATGATTTTTTGGACAGGAATGGGGGCAGAATGACAGTATTGACAGAAAATGACCTCTGATACAATTCGTATCGGGGCGAGGGACGGTTCCGATCCCTGGCGCACGCGGAATAAGAAATTTCGGCAGTTTCGCAGAGATGCTGCCCTGGCAAGCCGAGATCTCCAGTATGCGAAAGGACATGCATGAAGGATTACCGCATTAGAAAGCATCCTATCTTGCCAACTCCGGATCGCGAAGAATTCGAATTTTACTGGGAGGGACGGGCGCTGCGCGGAGCCGCAGGCGAGACAATCGCATCGGCTTTGTTTGCCAACGGAATCCGCGTGTTTGGGCGACATCCGCGCGACGGCGCACCTCAAGGGCTCTTTTGCGCCAACGGGCAGTGTTCGCAATGTCTCGTTCTGGCGGACGGTAAACCGGTTAAATCGTGCATGGAACTGTTGCTTCCCGGTATGCGGATCGAACCCGCCAACGGTCTTCCTGAGCTTCCGAGAGTCGACCGCGTCCCTGAGATGCATCCCGTTCAGGAAATCGCGACCGATGTATTGATCATCGGAGGCGGACCGGCGGGGTTATCTGCAGCGATTGAGCTGGGCAAGCGCCGGGTACCGGTCATTCTCGCCGACGATAAGCATCGTCTGGGAGGCAAGCTGGTTCTGCAAACCCACCGCTTTTTCGGTTCGACGGAAGCGGTATATGCCGGCACGCGCGGGATAGACATCGCAACCCGCCTGGAAACGGAACTTCGCCAGCAGCCAAGCGTGGACATCTGGCTGAATTCAACCGCACTGGCGGTTTTCAGCGATCGCAAGGTCGGCATCCTGAAGGACGGTAAGGAATACGTCCTCATCCAGCCTGAAATTATCCTGGTGGCTTCGGGCGCACGGGAAAAATTCCTCGCCTTTAAGGGTAACACCCTGCCCGGAGTATTCGGCGCTGGTGCATTCCAGACCCTGGTGAACCGCGATTTGGTTAAACCCGCAGAGAAATTGTTCATCGTCGGGGGCGGTAATGTCGGGTTGATCGCTGGATACCACGCCCTCCAGGCGGGGATCGAAGTGGTTGGGCTGGTCGAGGCGCTGAGCGAGTGCGGCGGGTATAAGGTCCACAAAGACAAGCTCGTCCGCATGGGCGTGCCGGTGTACACATCCCACACGATTCTGAGCGCGAACGGGAAGGAAAAAGTCGAGTCGGTTACCATTTCCACTGTGGACGCCCATTTCAAGCCAGTGCCGGGCACAGAAAAATCTTTTGAGTGCGACAGTGTCCTGATCGCCGTTGGCCTCGATCCGGTCGATGAGTTCTACCATAAAGCCGTTGATTACGGTTTGACCGCCTATGTCGCCGGGGACGCCGAAGAAATCGCCGAAGCTTCAGCGGCGATCTTCTCCGGGAAAATCAAAGGCTTGGAGATCGCCCGGGCGCTAGGCGCGGAAACCGCTGACGTGCCCGAGATTTGGTATCAAACCGGCGAGATTCTCAAATCCAAACCGGGACGGGTCTTCCTGGAAAAACTGCCTGAAGCGAATACAGGGATTATCCCTGTCATCCACTGCACTCAAGAGATTCCCTGCGACCCCTGTTCAGCGCTGTGCGAGCACGGGCTGATCTACATCGATAAGAGGGATATCCGCGCCGTGCCCGTTTTTATCGGAGACGAAAACAGCTGCAAGGGATGCCGTCGCTGCGTGGTGGGGTGCCCGGGTCTGGCCATCACCCTGGTTAATTACAAACGCAATCCTGATTTCCCCGTTGTGTCCATACCGTACGAATTCACTCGCGAAACGCTCAATGCAAAAGACAGAGTCACAGTTCTGGACACAGAGGGCGAGCCGCTTGGAGAGGCGGAAGTGCTGTCGGTCGCCAGCCTGCGCAGCAGCGATCGTACGCTGGTGGTTCAGGTGCAGGTGCCGAAATCGATCGCTGCCCGCGTCGCCGGCATTCGCGTTCAGGAACAGCGAGTCTCTCAGCCGCTGGATGAGTTCGTGGAACACATTGACGACGACACCATCGTCTGCCGCTGCGAGCGGGTCACAGCCGGCGAGATCCGCGCTTTAATCCGTAAGGGCTGCCGCGACCTGAATGAAATCAAGACTATTTCTCGCGCCGGGATGGGAGCCTGCGGAGCAAAAACCTGCACCGGCCTGATACACCGTATTTTCCGCGAGGAAGGCCTGACCGAGGCGGAAATCACGGACCAGACCAAGAGACCGCTTTTTATCGAAGTCCCGCTGGGAGTCTTCGCCGGCGCAGTGGACTCAAAGGAACCCTGTCATGAATAAACTGGTTCCACCCCACTATGACGTGATTGTGATCGGTTCCGGCTCGGTAGGAGCACCAGCTGCGTTCAATCTTGCCCAGGCGGGATATAAAACCCTCGTGATTGACAGGGATTCCAGCGTAGGACAAGAGTCGAACAAACGCGCCATCGGCGGCATCCGCGCCACCCACTCGGATCCTGCGAAAATTCGATTGTGCCTGCGCAGCCTGGAAATCTTCCGCACGTGGCAGCAGACCTACGGGAATGACATCGAATGGTTTCAGGGCGGTTATGTATTCGTCGCTTACCGCGAGCGAGAAGAAAACATATTAAGGGAACTGCTTGCTAAACAGAAGACCTTTGGGTTGAACGTCGACTGGCTGGACGCGCCAGACCTGCTCAAAGTAGTCCCGGACCTGAATCCAGTCGGGCTGATCGGCGGGACTTATTCCCCTGAGGACGGCAGCGCTTCCCCGCTGCTTGTCGCTCACGCCTATTACGACCACGCCCGCCGACTGGGGGCGGAGTTCCACTTCCGCGAAACCGTCCAGGAGATCATCGTGAAATCCGGGAGGGCCGTGGGCGTCAAAACCAACCTTGGCGCGTACGGCGCGGACGTCATCATCAACGCCGCCGGTCCTTGGGCCAAAGAAGTTGGCTTGCTTGCCGGCGTGGAAGTTCCGGTGACGCCCGACTCGCACGAGGCGGCGATTACCGAGCCGGTAGCTCACTTCCTCGATCCGATGATCGTGGATATCCGTCCGAGTGAAGGTTCGTCAAATTTCTATTTCTACCAGCACTACACCGGGCAAATCCTCTTCTGCATCACTCCTTCGCCAAACATCTGGGGTTTTGACGTAGAAGAGACCAGCGCCTTTCTGCCCATGGTTTCCAAAAGAATGATTGAGGTCATGCCGCGCCTGACAAACCTGCGGGTGCGCCGAACCTGGCGCGGATTATATCCCATGACCCCAGACGGATTTCCAATTGTTGGCTATGCGAAAAACGTCGAGGGATATCTCCTCGCCGTCGGCATGTGCGGACAGGGTTTCATGCTTGGTCCCGGGCTGGGTGAGCTGATCGTCCGCATCGTCAGCAATCAGCTGACCGATTCCGACCGCGAAATCCTCGAAATTCTCTCGCCTTACCGCCAATTTGCCGGCCAGGAGCTGCTCAAATAAACTCCGGAAGCGCGATGTGAACGATCATCAAAAACTGCCAGGAACATCAAACGAAATCCGGGCATTATTATTTGATTTCGACGGTTTAATACTGGATACGGAAACGCCAAAATTTGAAGCCTGGAGCGAGATTTATCAAGAGCAAGGCGCATATCTGGCTCTCGAAGAATGGGCGCAATGCCTGGGCACCAGTGACAGGGCTTTCGACCCGGTCGAACATCTCCAAAATTTAACCGGCAAAATTTTCGACCGGAAGGTGATTCATGCGGAATTTCTTGCGCGAACCGAGGATAAGGTAGCTAGGCTGGACCCTTTCCCCGGCGCGGTCGCCTTGATCGATTACGCTCGCCTGATCGGCCTGACGCTTGGGATAGCCTCCAGCTCCCCGCGCAGCTGGGTGGTCGATCACCTGGAACGGCTGAACCTGGCCGCATCTTTTGAGTGCATTTTATGTAAAGAAGACGCACCAAGGGTAAAGCCTGATCCGGATCTATACCTGCTCCTCATGCAGTGGCTGCGAGTGTCCCCCGCTAATTCTGTAGCTTTTGAGGATTCGCCCAACGGCATCACCGCCGCCCGGGCTGCCGGCATTTTTTGCGTGGGAGTTCCTAACGCGCTCAGCCGCTTTCTGGACATCAGCCATGCGGATATGATCCTCTCGTCGCTGGCAGCCATGCAGCCCGCCGCCCTGCTGGCAGAAATTCAAAGAAATCGCGGCCAGAAGGCGTAATTTCTCAGGAATTCCCCGGCTTCCCTTGCAACAAATCAACTAAAAAAGGTATACTCATGACAAACTGAGAACAACTGTTCATGGATAGGAGCGGACTCGGCGCTCCATACCGCCTGGAGAGGGCGTATTTATCGTTATGAAGATCGACAGCCTGATGGAAATCCTCCCGCAAAGCTACTCAGTCGTGGATCGCGAACTGATCCTGCGAGCCTATCGCTTTGCGGAAACTGCCCACCAGGGTCAAAAACGCGCCTCTGGAGAGCCTTACATCAATCATTGTGTCGCGGTCGCTTCGATTCTTGCTGAGCTGCGCGTCCCACCGGCGGTAGTCATCGCCGGGCTGCTGCACGACACAGTAGAAGACACCCCCGTCACCCTTGAGGAGATCAAGCGCGAGTTCGGCGAGGAAATCGCCAAGCTGGTCGACGGCGTGACCAAGCTGACCAACCTGCCGCGGGTTTCTCGCGGCGACCTCCATCACGGTGACGTGATTGCGGATGAAGACGTGGAAGTGGATGATATCCAGCCCTATCCGCGTCCAAAACGGCGCGACCTCGCCAACGAAACTCTCCGCAAAGTCTTCTTGGCCATGGGCGACGACATCCGGGTTGTGCTCATCAAGCTGGCTGACCGCCTGCACAACATGCGCACGCTGGGTTACATTCCTGAAGAAAAAAGAAAAAGGATAGCCCAGCAAACCCTGGATATCTTCGCTCCGCTGGCGAACCGCCTGGGAATCTGGCAGATAAAATGGGAGCTGGAAGATCTAGCGTTCCGTTATGTCAACCCGGAAGCCTACCGGGAAATCGCTGAAAACCTGGCTGAGCGCCGCGCAGACCGGGAAAAACAGATCGTACAAATCATCCAGAGGCTGCAAACGATTCTGCTTGAAAACGGTATCCAGGCCGAAATTACCGGGCGCCCGAAACACATCTACTCGATTTATCACAAGATGACCGAGAAGGGCAAGCCCTTCGAGATGGTGCGCGATTTACGTGCTGTACGATGCATCGTCAAGGACATACCATCCTGCTATACCGCCCTGGGCATTATTCACACCCACTGGCGGCCAATCCCGCAGGAATTCGACGATTACATCGCGGCTCCCAAGGACAACTTCTACCAGTCCATTCATACCGCGGTGATTTATGACGACGGCAAACCTCTTGAGGTTCAAATCCGCACCCCTGAAATGCACGAGAATGCCGAGTTTGGCATCGCCGCCCACTGGCGTTATAAAGAGCGCGGTCCGCGCGACGAAATGTACGAGCAGCGCATCAACTGGATCCGCAAGATCATGGAGTGGCGTCAGGAGATTGAGGATGCTCAGGAATTCGTCGACGGGATGAAAAGCGACGTTTTCCAGGACCGCGTCTATGTCTTTACCCCGCGCGGCGATATTATTGACCTGCCGGCAGGTTCCACGCCGATCGATTTCGCCTACCACGTGCACACCGAAATCGGCAACCGCTGCCGGGGTGCCAAGGTCAACGGCAAACTGGTTCCTCTGGACTATGAATTGAAAACGGGCGACCAGGTTGAAATCCTTGCCGCCAAGCAGGGCGGCCCCAGCCGGGATTGGCTCAACCCGTCCCTGGGGCTTGTCCGCACGCAGCGAGCCCGCTCGAAGATACGCAACTGGTTCAAACGTCAGGATCGCGAACAGAACCTTACCCAGGGCAAGGCAATGTTTGACAAGGAACTGCGCCGGCTGGGTTTATCCGGCGTTGACCTGGAAAGCCTGGCTCAGTCGTTCGATTTCCGCACCGCCGAGGATATGTATGTGGCCATAGGCTGCGGCGACGTGGGACTTGGACGGATCATCAACAAACTCAGCGAAATCTATGTTAAGAAAGATCCGCTGCTGTTTCCGATCCAGCCGAGGGAGGCCAAGCCGGGCAAGAACGGGGTCGCTGTTCTCGGTTTGAAAGGACTGCTGATCAACTTTGCCCGCTGCTGCAACCCCGCACCAGGCGACGCCATTGTGGGGTACATTACTCGCGGGAGAGGGGCAACCATTCACCGCGAAGATTGTCCAAATATCCTGCGGACAAAAGATCGCGAGCGAATCGTCAAGGTGTCCTGGGGCGAACCTCACCAGACCTACCCAGTGGCTGTCACCGTCAAGGCTTACGACCGGCATGGCCTGATGTCCGATATCTCCACCATCTTGAGCCACGAGGAAGTTAATCTGCTCGACGTCAAGCTGAATGTGAGCCACAACCTGGCGAATATCCATCTGGTGCTCGAAGTCGGGGACATTACTCAGCTGAGCCGGGTTTTGACCCGCATCGAAAACCTGCCCAATGTGATGGAAGCTCACCGGATGAATCCAGGCTGACCATGACGACAGACTCATGGGCACCCCTGATTTCGGTCAATGAAGCGCGCGCCGAGATCCTTC
>FWPV01002871.1_pt1 | contig 40608 bp, 33 predicted proteins | sample 2228371 | NCBI WGS metagenome assembly FWPV01 (sample SAMEA103939776, study PRJEB20133) | metagenome
ATCGACGCTGCCATTGCCCGCGTGCTGGCCCACACCGGCTTCATCGGCGGGCCGGAAGTCCGTGCCTTCGAGGAGGCTTTCGCCGCTTACCAGGGCACCCGCCGCACGGTGGGTGTCGCCAGCGGCACGGCAGCCATCTTCCTGATTCTCAAGGCGCTGGGGATCGGCCCCGGCGACGAGGTGATCACCACGCCGCATACCTTTATTGCCACCGTTGAGCCGGTGATCGCGCTGGGGGCGCGGCCAGTCTTTGTCGATATCGACCCGATCACGTACAACCTGGACCCCGCCCGGATCGAGGCGGCGATCACCCCCCGCACAAAGGCAATCATGCCTGTCCATCTCTATGGCCAGCTGGCCCCCATGGACGCGATCCTAGCCATCGCCCGCCGCCACAGCCTGCCCGTGATCGAGGACGCGGCGCAGGCGCACGGGGCGGCTTACCGGGGCCGGCGGGCCGGGCAGTGGGGAGTGGCTGCTGCCTTCAGCTTCTACCCCGGCAAGAATCTGGGCGCTTACGGGGATGGTGGCGCAGTCTGTACCGATGACGACGCGCTGGCAGATCGTATCGCCCGCCTGCGCGATCATGGTCGCGCCAGCAAGTACGAGCATAGCGTGATTGGCTACGGTGAACGGCTGGACACCCTGCAGGCGGCCATCCTGGCGGCCAAGCTGCCGCACCTGGACGCCTGGAACGCTGCCCGTCGCCGTCACGCTGCCGCTTACAGCGCTGCCCTGCACGATCTGCCGGGCGTCATCCCGCCGACGGCATTACCTGAGGCGGAGCATGTCTACCACATTTACTGCGTCCGTGTGAGCGGCGATCGGGATCGTATCCTGGCTGCCCTGCACCGACGCGGGATCGGCGCAGGCATCCATTATCCGCTGCCGCTGCATTTGCAGCCCGCCCTGGCCTCCCTCGGCGGGCAGCGCGGCGACTTCCCGCAGGCGGAGGCGGCGGCGCAGTCGATCCTCAGCCTGCCGATCTACCCGGAACTGACCGATGCGCAGATCGCCCGCGTGGTCGAGGCGCTGGCGGAGGCGGTTGCTGCCGGGTGAGCATACTCCCTGGCGTGTATTCCGGAAGGCTGGTCCCTGCTGCGTAGCCTTGCCGTTTCCTGTATCATGGAGGAGGATGATATCAGGAGTAGAAGGGAAGAGCGGAGCGTATGGGTATCACGCGGCACAACCTGCCGGGCGTTACAGAGATCTTCAGCGAATACGTCCGCCAGCGCCGTAATGGCCGCACGCAGACGCAGGTCATGGCCTTCCTGGATCCGCTACTGGCTCGCCTCCGTGCGGATGCCCGCCGCCAGCTGGAGGCGCTCATCCGCAGCTGGGAAGCCCGGGAAGGCGGCAGGCAGGAGTCACCACGGACGACAGCCGCCCTCACGGTAGAGGAATTGATCGCCCCACCCGGGCCGGATGAAGACCTGAGCTGGCTGCCGCAGCCCGCTGCTTCCGCCCCGGAGACTCTCACGCTGGATGTGAATCTGCCGCCTCATCCGTCGGTGGAACAGCCACCGGCAGCGGAGCCGATCCCTGTCGATCAGGCGGTGTTCTGCCCGGTCTGTGGGCGGGCCAATCGCCAGGGCAGCGTCCGGTGCAGCGCCTGTGGCGCCGCGCTGGGTGCCCCGCCAGCGGAAGCCTCTGCCGCACCAGCGGTGACACAACCGTCACCCGCCTTATCGCGCACCGCTTTCGGCCCGGACAAGCGGCTGCTGCTGCGGGTGGAGAACGCCGAACACCCGATTGTTGTCCACATTCACGAAGCCGGGCATGTCGTCCTGGGGCGGTCATCGGGGCAGGCGGGTTTTCTGCCGGGCGTTGACCTGTCGCCCTACGGGGCAGCCGATCATGGTGTGTCGCGCCTGCACGCCCGCCTGATCTCCCGCGACAACAGTCTCTTCATCACTGATCTGGGCAGTGTCAACCATACCTTTGTCAACGGCGAGCAGCTCGCCCCGCGCGAAGAACGGTTGCTCGGTGATGGTGATGAGATCCGGCTTGGGCGGCTGGCGCTGCGGGTGATCTTTCAGCAACGCCTCAGGCGGCTGGACGGGGAGGGGGCATCCAGCAGGGGCGGTGCTTCAGAGGCCAGCAAGCCGATCGATCTGAGCGCGCTCCTTGGCCTGGATGAATTGCCGGACTGAACCGCTCACAGTGTCCGCAGGAGCGCCACTGCCTCGTCCACCAGAGCATCAAACAGGCGCAGCATGATCTCATCAGGCATCCGGTACGGCCCGCCGAAGCTGCCATCGCCCAGCGTCGCCCGCCTGATCCCACCGAGTCGCCAGTCGGCGGGCAGGGTCTTGCTGCCGTCCGGCACTTCTGCCACGCGGGTGAAGGGGAAGTTCTCCAGCCAGTTGGCGTGATCTGGCTCTACGCCTGTTTCCGCCGCAAAACGTGCTACGGCCTCCCCTTGCCACCAGCTGTACCAGAGTACGCGCCGCTCGCCATCTACCGCCAGCGCAGGAGGCAGGGCGTTGCCGCCATGCCCATTCATGATCAAAAAGCGCCGGAAGCCGTGCCTGGTGAGGCTGTCAACGATCTCGGTGAGCACCTGGGCAAAGGTAGACGGGCTGAGCGAGATCGTGCCGGGATATTCCATGAAGTCGGCAGAACAGCCGAAGTTCAGCGGCGGGGCGACGAGTACACTTTCCCGCCCGGCTACAGCGTCGGCAATGGCCTGCGGGATGCGGATGTCCGTCAGCAGACTCAGGTAAGCGTGCTGCTCGGTGGCGCCGGTGATCAGGATGATCCGGTCGTCGTGTTGCAGGTAACGTTCCACATCCATCCAGTTCAGGTCGGCCAGATGCATAGGCGGGATTCCTCCTGTGGACGCCGCGCGGATACGGCAGGGAGTGTACCGCCTGCCCGGAGCGCAATCAATGGTCGCAGGCGGAGAGTATAGAATCGGTGACAGAGAGCATGAGGAGAGGGCGCAACAGGCCTGCCCCCGGATGAACTTCGGCCATCCTTGACAGAAGGAAGGTGCTCAGGTAGAATTAAATCGATAGTTATCGAATTAGTTAGAAGGAAATCATCATGAATGACGATCAGGCTTCCGGCCTGCTGGACTTCTTCAAGGCCTTGGCGGAGCCAACCCGGCTCAAGATTGTGGGATTGCTGGCGCGGGAGGAACTGGCTGTCGAACAGATCGCGGCCATCCTCGATCTACGCCCATCCACTGTCTCCAACCATCTGTCCTACCTGGCACATGTGGGGCTGGTCAGCGCCCGCCCGCAGAGCTACTACAACGTTTACCGCCTGGAAGTCGGGGCGCTGCATGAGATGGCCCGGCGCCTGCTTTCCCAGGAAACGCTACAGGCCGCCGCGGCTGATGTCGACCTGGATGCCTACGACCGCAAGGTGATCAAGAACTACACCGGGCCGGATGGTCGGCTCAAGCAACTACCGTCACAGTTCAAGAAGATGCAGGCAGTGCTGCGCTACGTGGTGGAAGCCTTTGAGCCGGACGTGCGTTACAGTGAGAAGGAAGTCAACGAGCGGCTGGCGCGCTTTCACGACGACACGGCCACCCTGCGCCGCGAGCTGGTGGAGCAGGGGCTGATGGCCCGCGAAGGCGGCGGCGGGCAGTACTGGCGGGTGAAACGTTAAGGGGAGCAGCAGCACCCCGGCCCGACAGCCTTACGGTTGCAGGGCTGGGGAAGACTTCCAGACCCAGCGGTGTTCGCGAACCACGCCTTCCGAGGAATCGGCGACCTCGGTGGTGCGGAAGCGGCGCCGGGGCAGGCCCGGTACGCGCACCTCGACGCGATGGATCGGGTACAGGCTGATCAGGCCCGGGTACGACCACGAATCGCGCTCCTCGTAGTGAACCTCGTGGGTATGGGCCAGGATTTCAGCCGTATCCGGGTTGACGCGCAGCTCCTCGCGCAGGCAGCGGCGGACGGCATCGGCATACGTCTCCCCGGCCAGCATCTTTTCGGCAGGGGGGATATTGCGGGCGCGGCGGCGGCCATCCTCCAGCACCTGTTCTTCTTCGATCAGAATACGGCCGTCGTCGCGGCGGATGATGATCTGCACGACGCCAGCCAGCACCCGACGCAGCGGATCAACCTGGATTTGCGTCTCGCCGATCAGGATCTCCTCCCACAGGTTTTCCAGCGACTTGGCCTGGCCGGTACCCCACCGCTCCAGAGCAATACCGCTGGCCAGGAGGGACGCCCGCAGCGCCTCCAGGGTTGTGATTGAACCGGCAGGGGACCGGTCAAGATCAGTCTGAACCATTACGACACGCCCTATCCTTCAGTGATTCTCACTGTAATCCTGATGCTTACAGTCTGTCAACCGGTCGGGGGAGCCATCACGGGCGGCGCCGTACCACCCGGATATTGTACGCAGCCGGGGGCGCACGGGTTGCGCGCCCCCCGGTACACTAGACCACGATGCTGACCATGCCACGTCCGGGCACGTAGATCACCTTGCGTGGTGTCTTGCCAGCCAGGTGACGCTGCGCACCGGCGCTGGCCAGCGCGGCGGCTTTGGCTTCCTCCTCGCTGATGCTGGCCGGAACTTCGATCCGGTCGCGCAGCTTGCCATTGACCTGCACCACCAGCGTGATCGTCTGTTCGGCGGCAGCAGCAGCGTCGTAGACCGGCCACGGCTGGCTATGCACGCTGAATGGATAGCCCGCCCGCGCCCACAGTTCCTCGGCGATGTGCGGGGTGAAGGGAGCCATCAGCCGCAGGTAGATGCTGCGGGCTTCATCCCAGGCCGGGCTATTGACGACCGGCGTCCGCCGCGCTTCCTGCAGGGTATTCTTCAGGGCCATCAGGGCGGCGATGGCCGTGTTGAAGCTGAACTCCTCCAGGCCGTCAGTGACCTGTTTGATCGTCTGGTGTACCTTGCGGCGTAGATCGGCGACCTGGCTCTCTTCCGGCGTTCCTTCCACCTGCGGCGTATCCGCGAACAGCGCCCAGACGTCATTCAGCCAGCGCACCGGCCCCTGGATACTCTGGCTGTCCCAGGGGCCGCCCTGATCCCAGCGGAAGGCAAACATCAGGTAAGCGCGGACGGTATCCGCCCCGAATTCGGCCACCAGGTCGTCGGGGTCGATCACATTGCCGCGCGACTTGCTCATCTTCTCGCGGTCTTCGCCCAGGATCATGCCCTGGTTGAACAGGGCCAGCATCGGTTCATCGAACACCCCCACCGGGTCGCGCCCGATCTGGCGCATCGCCGCCTCTGTAGGGGCGAAGATGCCGCAATCGCGCATGGCCTTGGTGAAGAAGCGGGTGTACATCAGGTGCATGGTGGCATGCTCGATGCCGCCGGTGTACTGGTCAACGGGCAGCCAGTAGGCCGCTTCTGCCGGGTCGAACGGGCCGTCGCTGTAGTGGGGACTCAGGTAGCGATACTGATACCACGACGAACACATAAAGGTGTCCATCGTATCCGTCTCGCGCTCCGCCGGGCCGCCACACTGCGGGCAGGTCGTGTTGCGGAAACCGGTATGGAACTTCAGCGGCGACTCGCCGGTCGGCATAAACGCCACATCTTCCGGCAGCAGGACGGGCAGATCTTCTTCCGGGACGGGGACGGTGCCGCAGTCCGGGCAGTAGATCATGGGGATCGGCGCGCCCCAGTAGCGCTGGCGGCTGATCAGCCAGTCGCGCAGGCGGTAGTTGACGGCTTCGTGCCCGATGCCCTGTTGTTCCAGCCAGTCGATCACGGCGCTGATGCCGGGGTTCTTGCGACCTTTCTCCTCGGTGACGCGGGTGCCGTTGAAGGGGCCGCTGTTGACCATCACGCCGGCGCCGGGCGCGGCTTCGGTCATGGTGGCCCCATCCAGTTCTGCGCCGTCCGGCTGGATCACCACGCGTACCTCGATGCCGTACTTGCGGGCGAACTCGAAGTCGCGCTGGTCGTGGGCAGGGACGGCCATGATCGCGCCGCTGCCATAGGTGATCAGGACATAATCGGCCACCCAGATCGGGATGCGCTCCCTGTTGACCGGGTTGATGGCATAGCCGCCGGTGAAGACGCCGGTCTTTTCCTTACCTTCGGCGGTGCGATCGATCTCAGACTTGCGGGCGGCTTCTTCCCGGTAGGCGTCGACGATCGCGCGCCGGTCAGGCGTGGTGACCTTCTCCACCAGCGGGTGCTCCGGAGCCAGAACCATGAAGGTCGCCCCCCACAGGGTGTCCGGGCGGGTGGTGAAGACCTCGATCGGGTCGCCCGCTTCAGTATGGAAGGTCACCTGTGCGCCTTCGCTGCGACCGATCCAGTTTTCCTGCATCACTTTGACCCGTTCCGGCCAGTTGATCTTGCTGTGATCCAGCAGCTCTTCCGCGTACTGCGTGGTGCGGAAGAACCACTGAGTCAGGTTCTTCTTGATCACGGGTGTTCCGCAGCGCTCGCAGTGGCGGTCTTCCCCCCAGACCTGCTCGCGGGCCAGGGTGGTATTGCACTTGGGGCAGAAGTCCACCGCGGCTTCGGCGCGGTAGGCCAGGCCGTGCTTGTAGAACTGCAGGAAGAACCACTGTGTCCAACGGTAGTATTCCGGATCGCTGGAGATGGCTTCCCGTTCCCAGTCGAACATGGCCCCCATGCTGCGCAGCTGGCGGCGCATGTTGTCGATGTTGGCGTACGTCCAGGTCTTGGGGTGGATGCCGCGCTTGATCGCCGCGTTTTCCGCAGGCAGGCCAAAGGCGTCAAAGCCCATCGGGAACAGGACGTTGTAACCCTTCATCTTCATGTAGCGCGCCCGTGCGTCGGAAGGCGCCATGGCGTACCAGTGGCCGATGTGCAGGTCACCGGACGGGTAGGGCAGCATGGTCAGGGCGTAGTGTTTGGGCCGGGTCAGATCGATCGTCTGGCGGTACAGGCCGCTTTCCGCCCAGCGCTGCTGCCAGCGCTTTTCGATTTCCCCGGGATTGTATTTTTCAGTCATTGCTTCCTGGCACTCCTTCGATCAGTACCCTAATCAGGAAGGATAGCATAATCCTCAGCGATCCCGGCCCCTCATGGCCGGTGGAGGGCGAGAAGGCAGGGTGATGCAGGATGGAACACCCCTGCTCCGGGATTATGGGACACCGGACACCCTCCTTGCTGACCCGCGGATGGGATTCATCACGCGGGTATGGCACACAAAAAAGCCGGTAAGCGCCTGGCGGGCTTACCGACCGGAAATCCCCCGGGGGACTGTTGCGCTAGCGGCGGGGATCCTGTCGCACGCGCACCGGCACCGGCACAGGCGCGGGTCTGGGTTGTGGGAGGAGAAGGCGGTCAAGCTCGGCCAGCAATTCACGAATCCGCTCGACAATCGACTTTCTGGTTTGACCTGCCATCGCTCCTACTCCTTTCCTCACCCCGGCAGCCAGCGCAGCCTGCTCCCTATTGATCCACCGCCACCGAAAATCAGATTACTTCCGTCAAAATACCACGATTCGGTCAGGTGCGCCAGCAGACATACCGTCAAGCCAGTGAACCGCCCTACGCAAACAAAGCCTATCTCCCCGGTATTGGAATCCGATTAGCGTTGCTTTAGAAACGCATAAAAACCGGAAACGCCTTCTCCCCTGTGTAGGGACGAAGGCGTTTCTCCGCGGTACCACCCTGCTTGATGGCGTATCCGTGTGGACCTGAAGGGGCTCGAACCCTTGGCCTCCACAATGCCATTGTGGCGCTCTCCCAGCTGAGCTACAGGCCCGTGAATGTGTGTGCCATCCACTCTGTGCTGTAACGGGCATCCCCGGCGACGCTTAGCGGTTGTTCGGCGTCGCAGCTCCCGGGCGAGTTCAGCCTCCCGGCATTCGCTGCGGATGCCACGCCAGGCTTCCACCCTCCCCGGCTCGCTGCAGCGACGGCCTACTACTCCCGTTCGCAGCCTGTGTGTATTGGATTGGCTACTGTGGAAGCATTGTAAACTTCCCCGTGCCGGTTGTCAAGATTTTTCCGCCGGGGGCACAGGGTGCGCCGGGGGGCGCTGTCTGTAGAGGGTAGCCCGTTGTCAGCCCCGTATCAGCTTGCTGACGGGGAAGTCGTCCAGCCCCATGCTATAATGGCGATGGCCAGCGGGGAGATCAGTCCGGAACCGGATTCTCGCTGCTGCGTAATAGAGTTCAGGGCTGGTAGTTCTTGCCTGTGGGCGAAGCCTGTTCGGTGATCGCTCTTTAGGCGGGATCGGGCGGGTTGGGAACCAGCCGGGCAGACTCTGCCGGATAACCAGATAACTAGAGGAGAAAGGTTCGGGGATGGGTATCAGCAACATTCTTGGTTTTGTTGCCCTGGCGGGCTGGGTGGCGATGATCGCGGGCATTGGCCTGGCGGTTGCGTCGGCGTCGCAGCGGCGTTCCACGCGCACCGGGGTCTGGCTGGCGGTCATCGGCGTGATTGTCGGCGTCGTCTTCAGCGTGTTCAGCCAGGGGGTGATCATCGTCCAGCCGCAGGAAGTCGCGGTGGTCTTCGACACGCTGCGTGGCCAGCTGCTGGAGCCGCGCGGCCCTGGCATCCACATCATCATCCCGGTGGTACAGGAGGCCACCTACTATTCAGTAGCCCAGCGGGAGTACACCATGTCACGGGTGGCCGGGCAGGGCGATGATGCCGTCGTGGCGCGTACCTCGGACGGCCAGGAGGTGCGCATCGACGCAACAATCATCTACTCTATCGATCCAAACAACGCCAATCTCGTCCACCAGCGCTGGCAGAACCGCTTCCAGAACGAGCTGGTGCGCCCGACGGTGCGTGGCGTCATCCGTGACGAGATCTCGCGCTATGGCGTCGAGCAGGTTTACAGCACCGAGCGCGAGGCCCTCCGCTCCGGCATCCGTGAGGTTCTGGAAAGCCGCTTCGCCCAGGAAGGGCTGCTGGTGACGGACTTCCTGATCCGCGATATCCAGTTCAGTGAGGAATACGCCCGCTCGGTTGAGCAGAAGCAGATCGCCGAGCAGGATCGTCTCCGTGCTTTGCAGGAAGCCGATCGGCTGCGCGTCCAGGCCCAGGGCCAGCGTGACGCTGCCGTCTTCCAGGCGGAAGGCGAACGTCTGTCCGCCATTGAGCGGGCGAATGGTGAGGCGGAGGCGATCCGCATCCGCGCTCAGGCGGAGGCGGAAGCGCTGCGCCTGATCAACGAACAGATCAGCCAGAACCCCGCCCTGATCCAGTGGCGGTACATCGAGACCCTCAGCGACAATGTGGGGCTGATCGTTGTGCCCAGCAACACACCCTTCCTCTTTGATCTGGCCAGCCTGATCGAGCAGACCGGCGCCAGTCTTAGCGGCGAGACAACCGAAACGGAGCTGCTTCCGACGCCTGTCCCGGCAGAGGAGGCGCCTGCTACCGGCACCGGTAGCTGACCGGTCTTCGCATCACCAGAGTGATCGTCTGATCGCGCCGGGTCTCGACAGGAGGCCCGGCGTTTTTGTCCCTGGCAGGCAACATCAGAGGGTTATAAGAAGCGGCATAACAAAGTTGACAAGTATTGGCTTAAGGTCTAGAATGTTTCCGGATGCGCTTACCATTCTGGCGCAGGGATATGAGATAGCGATGACCACGTACAAAGACTACTACAGCGTACTCGGTGTCAGCCGGGATGCCACCCAGAAGGATATCAAGCGGGCTTACCGCAAGCTGGCCCGCCAGTACCATCCGGATGTCAACCCCGGCGATAAGAAAGCTGAGGAACGCTTCAAAGAGATTAACGAAGCCTACGAAGTGCTGAGCGACGAGCAAAAGCGCCGCCAGTATGACCAGCTGGGTGCTCAGTACCAGCAGTGGCAACGCATGGGCGGCCAGGGGAATGTGCCCTGGGAAGACCTCATGCGGCAGGCCAGCGGCGGGGGCATCCATTACGAGTTCAGCGGCGCGGATAGCTTCTTTGACCTCCTCAACAGCTTCTTCAGCGGCGGGATGGGTGGCCATGCCGCCCAGGGTCGTGCCCGCGGCGCGGCACAGTCGACCATGATGAAAGGCCGCGATATCGAGCAGGAAATCACCATCACCCTGGAAGAGGCATATCATGGCACCCGCCGCGAATTCAACCGCGCCGGCCGCCGGTTGAGCGTCAACATCCCACCGGGCGCGCGGACCGGGACGCGGGTGCGCGTCAGCGGTAAGGGCGAATCCGGTTATAACGGTGGCCCGCCCGGCGATCTCTACCTGATCGTCAACGTCCAGGAGCATCCGACCTTCAAGCGGGATGGTGATGACCTGCTGGTCGAATTGCCGGTCGACCTGTATACGGCTGTCCTGGGAGGCGAGGTAGAAGTGCCGACCCTGGGCGGCAAGGTGCGTCTGAAGGTGCCACCGGGCACGCAATCCGGCCAGAAGTTCCGCCTGGCTGGCCGGGGCATGCCCCGCCTGGGGGCCAGCGGTCACGGCGATCTGTATGTGCGAATCCTGATCCAGGTGCCGCGCAGCCTGACCCGCGAAGAGCAGGAACTCTTTGAGAAACTGGCAGCGATGCGGAACGCCTAGCCGGACCGCCCGCCGCCGCTGTGGCGGCGAGGGAGAGGGGAGCGATGCCAATGAGCAAAGCAATGCGCGGGCTGGCGATTGGCGCGGTGGTGATGCTATGGGCTGTGGCCGGGCTGGCGCTGATCAACCGGGCGGAGATGGAAGCGCGTGTGGCCACGCCGCAGGCTGTGGCCCGCCAGGCCGGGCTGCCTGCGGTGGTTGGCGTGGCCGACCTCAGGCCGACGCCCAGCCCTTTGCCACCGGAGTTTATCCAGGCGGTTGACGCTGAGCACCTGCTGCTCAGCAATATTTACGACCGTGTATCGCCGTCGGTGGTGAACATTGATGTTGCCGTTGCTCTCGCAGACGCTGGCACGGCGCAGTCCGGCAGCGGGTCGGGCTTTGTCTATGACCGGCAGGGGCACATCGTCACCAATTCCCACGTGGTGCGCGGCGCCTCTGAGATTCAGGTGATCTTCCGCGATGGCTATGTCGCCGAGGCCGAGCTGGTCGGCCTGGATGATTTCAGTGATCTGGCCGTGATTCGCGTTCGTGTTGATGAGTCCCGCCTGCTGCCGGTGACGATGGGTAGTTCGGAGTCGCTCTATGTCGGGCAGCGGGTGATCGCCATCGGCAACCCGTTCGGACTGGAAAGTTCGCTGACTTACGGGGTGATCAGTGCGCTGGGCCGCACGCTGCCTTCCGCCCAGCTTCTGGACCCCATGCAGCAGCCGTTCAACAACCCCTCGATCATCCAGATCGACGCGGAGATCAATCCCGGCAATTCCGGCGGCCCGCTGCTGGATTCCTATGGCACGGTGATCGGGATCAATACGGCGATCCGCACGGAGACCGGCCAGTTCCAGGGGGTAGGTTTCGCCGTGCCTGCCAGTACGGTACAGCGCGTGGTTCCGGAGCTGATCGAACGCGGGCGGGTGGCCTATTCCTGGCTGGGCATTTCCAGCCTGGCGGTGGAAGGCGGCTTCGGGCTGGCCGGGCTGGCGGAACCGCTGGGCCTGCCGGTGACATCCGGCGTGCTGGTGCAGACGATCACGCCCGGTTCGCCTGCTGACCGCGCCGGTCTGCGCGGTGGAACCAACAACGGCACGGTGATACGCGGGCGGGAGATCTACGTTGGCGGCGATATCATCGTCGCCATCAACGGCTATTATGTGGACAACATGGACGATCTGGTCAGCTATCTGGTGGTCAACACCCGGCCTGGCGATGAGGTGATGCTGACGGTGATCCGTAATGGCGACACGCTGGAGATCCCGGTTGTGCTGGGCGAACGCCCATGAGTGTCGCTGATGTCTGGCGCAGTGGACATAGTAGGTGGTGGGTGAGTGGCAATGCCTGAGCGATCCGATCTGGATGAGCCTCGCTATACGATCAGTGTGGTGGCGCGGCTGGTAGCGCTCCACCCGCAGACCCTGCGTAACTATGAGGAATACGGTCTGGTTGTTCCGCGGCGCTCGCCCGGTAACTTCCGCCTGTACACGGAGCGCGATGTTCAGCGCCTGCACAAGATTGTCCGCCTGACCAACGATCTGGGTGTTAACCTGGCCGGTGTGGAGATCATCCTCAATCTGACCGATCGCCTGGAACGGCTCCAGGCGGAGATGGATGATCTGCAGGCGCGTCTGGCTGCCCTGGAAGATAGCCGCGACCGGGTGACGTGATCGGGTCGGCTGCTATCGGCGGGCCGGTGAACAGCCGGCGGGGAGGAAGGATGCAGCAGCAGGATTACCCGGACGTGCTGGGCGCGATCACCGGCGGCGCACGCCTGGAGATGGAGACTCTCCAGTGCGCGCTGGGGGTGTTTCCCGCCGGGACGGCTATCGGTCAGCCGTTTGAAGTGGTGGTGATCCTGCAGAGCATGATTGCCCGGCCCCAGGAAGTTGTCCTGGCGTTGCGACTGCCGCGGCGCGATGCGCTTGGCCACCAGCTCACCTTCCAGGTGCTGCGTCCGGTGGTGCGGGTACCTCTTGGCGGCGGCGAAGTCGGTGTTGTTCACCTGCCGGTGATCCCCCGGCTGCCGACGCCCCCGGCACAGGGCTACCCGTTAATCCTGAGGGTGGTGGCCCCGCCGGTGAACGGGCCGCTGCGCCGCGTGCGCGCGCCGGGCGCCGGTCTGCCGCCGGACAGACTGCCGATCTCCCCGGTCCGGCTGGAGGTATTGCGCGAAATTCCGTTTCATGGCGATGGCCGGGTGAACCGGCTTCATGGCCGTTTCGATGTGATTCCCGGCTATATCCGGCCCGGTTTTCTCCTCCCAGCGCCCCACTATCATGTTCTGTGGACGGCCCCTGCCGCTATCTAGCGGATGCTTGCAGGCTATTCTGACGCGGTTTACGTCCTGCTTGCCCGCAGGATGCTCGTTCTATTGACATTCGATCTACAATTAAAGCGTGAATTCATTCGTTATTTGCGGTACAATGGATACTGGTATATTCTGCCCAAATGGGACTTAGCAGGTCATGTCCGATACATCCACAAGCCCATCGCGAATCACCGTCGAGGAAGTCCGCAAGCTGGCCTTGCCGATCGGCACCGCTATCCTGAGCGGTCAGGAATCGCTTGACCGCGTTGTGACCTGGACCGCCCTCATCTACCCTCAGGAGATTGGCCCCAAGCCCCTGAACAAAGGTGAGCTGGTCATTCTTGCCCCGCTGGAGCGCAACCTCTCGATTCCCAACCGTGACGCCCTGGTTGTCCGTCAGGCTGTAGAAGCGGGGGCGGCGGCGGTGATCCTGGCGGAAAACCCCTCGGCGTTGGCCCTGGAAGAGGCCAGAGCTGGCGCTCTGCCGCTCCTGCTGTTACCCCCCGGCTACAGCGTCCGCGAGGTTGAACGCACCGTGATCAGCCTGCTGCTCGACCGTCAGGCCCAGATCGAGCGTCGCGGCCAACAGGTCTACCGCCAGCTGACCCAGATCTCTTCCCAGAACCGGGGGATGGCGGAACTGGTCAGTGCCATGGCTGACCTGACCAACAAATCGGTCATCGTCCATGACAAGCGCCTGCGGATCGTTCAGCAGGTTGCCCAGCCCGTGATCGCCAGCGACGACTGGGAGTATGTCCGCAATTTCACCGCGCAGATCAATAACCTGCCGGATAAGCTACGCAACCGCCATCAACTGATCAACCTGGATCAACTGGTGCTGGAACAGGATCTTCAGCGCGCCGGCCTCCGGCGCCTGGTCTCGCCGATCATCAACCAGGCTATCGGGCGTGGCTACCTGTCCATCATCACCACCGGCGACTTCGATGAGGTCGATTATCTGATCGCCCAGTACGGCGCGGAGGCCTGCGCCCTGGAAATGGCCAAGGCCAAAGCCATCAGCGAGACGGAGAAACGGTTGCGTGGCACCTTTCTTGATCGCCTGTTGATCGGCGATATCAGTCAGCAGGAGGCGATCCGGCAGGGCGAACGCTTCAATCACAACATGGCCCTGCCACACCTGGCCATTGTGCTGGCCTGGCAGGGGACGGAGACGCCCTCCCTGCGGCGGTTGGAAACGCTGATCAACGGCGTGGTTTCCAGCCAGCGGGAAGACGCCCTGGTCTGGCAGCGCGATGATCATGTGGTGATCTTCTACGCCGCTGATGCGGAAAACCCCATTGACTCCTCGCTGGCCCTGGCTGAGGCCATCCGTCAGGAGGCACGGCGGCAGCAGCCGCAGCACCGTGTGGCCATCGGCATTGGTCAGAAGGCCGTGCATGTCAACCAGTGGCGGGAAAGCTATCAGGACGCCCAGCAGGCCGTCGACCTGGCTCGCCGCCTGGAGACCGACGAGCCGCTGTATATCGGCGACCTGGGCGTTTACCAGTTCATCCTGCGCCTGGAAGACCGGGAGACGCTGCTGGCCTTTGCCAATCACATGCTTGGCCCCTTGCTGGATTACGACGAGCGCAACCGCGCCGACCTGATCAAGACCCTGGAAGCGTTCTTCGCCTGCCACGGTAACCTGAGCCGCACCGCCGAGATGCTGATCGTCCACCGTAACACGCTACTCTACCGCATGAACCGTATCAGCGAGATCGCGGACATGGACCTCAACCGCCCGGAGACCCGTCTGGGTGTCCATCTGGCGCTGGTCATCCGCCAGTTGCTGCTCAAGAGCTGATCGCCGGGCGGCAGACGCCGATGAAGAGAACGGGATGCTCCCGGCAGAGCATCCCGTTTTTGCGCTCTAAAGCTGCATACACGCCCTCACCCGGTGTAAAGATCGGCTCGCGTCAGCGGCAGGCGGGCCGGGCCGCGCCGGCTGCGGGAGAGCAGCAACTGGTAGACATTGGTGCTGCCAACCTCAAAGCCGACAGCCGCCGCGGCCATGTAGAAGCGCCACACGCGGAAGGTGCGCTCGTCCGTCAGGGCCACCGCCTCCGCCCGGTGTGCCTCCAGGTTACGCACCCAGTGGCGCAGCGTCAGCGCGTAGTGCTCGCGCAGGCTTTCCAGGTCACGCGGCTCAAAGCCAGCCTCCTCGGCGACCTGGATGGCCTCACCGATCGGAACCAGCTCGCCATCAGGGAACACATAGCGTTGCGTGAACTGCCCCGCCTGGAAGAATCGGCGAGCCAGCCAGCCTGGCTCGTCATACTGGGCGGCGATGCCGTGGTTGAGGAACAGCCCGCCCGGTCGCAGCGCGTCGTGAGCGGCGCGGAAGTATTCCGTCAGCCGGGCGCGGCCAACGTGCTCGAACATCCCCACGCTGACGATCTTGTCGTAGGGGTGGGCCGGGTCCAGGTCGCGGTAATCGCGAATCTCAATCCGCGCCCGGTCGGCTACACCCGCCCGTGCGATCCACTCGCGTGCATAGGCTACCTGTGGCTCGCTCAGGTTGATCCCGGTGGCGTCAACGCCGTAATGCTGGGCGGCATAGACCACCAGGCCGCCCCAGCCACAGCCGATGTCCAGCAGACGCTCGCCGGGCTGCAGGCGCAGCTTGCGGCAGATATGCTCAAATTTGGCTTCCTGCGCCGCATCCAGATCGTCGGCGTCGTTCCGGAAGTAGGCGCAGGAGTAGGCCATCGTCTTCCCCAGAAAGAGGGCGTAGAAGTCGTTGCCGACATCGTAATGGTAGGTGACGGCGGCCCGGTCGCGGCTGCGAGAATGACGTGCGCCCTGCAGGCGCGCCGCCTGCCGCCCGTCACGGTATTCCTGTGGTGGTCGGGTGGCTGGCAGGCTGAGGGCCAGGCGGGCCAGAGTCAGCCAGTCGCGGGCGGTGAAGCCCTGCACCCGCACGGCCAGCCCCAGCGCGGCGATGACATCGTCCTCCAGCTCGTAGTCGCCGCGCAGGTAGGCTTCGGCCAGCGTCAGTTCGCCCGGCGGCAGGAACATCCGCCGCAATGCGCCGGGATGGGTCAGAACGATTGTGAAACGCGCCTGCTGTCCCGGTCCCGGCGGCAGCACGCTGCCATCCCACAGGCGCACGGCGAAGTCGCGTTCCTCTTCAGCCATCACAATATCAAAGGCGCGGCGCACTGCTGCCCCTGCGTCTCCAGCGCGAATCTCCTTCCGGGTCTGCGAGCTATCCAAACGGGTCGCCATAGCCGCTCTCCTCCTTCGTCTCGCCTGAGGTTGTGATCGGGCGATCGCGGGCAGGTGGCCGGCGGGTGTGCGCCTGCGCCGCCTGATTCCATTATAGGGGAATAGGGGAAGGGTATTGCGTCCGCGCGGCTAGTGCTCGATACAGGTCAGCTGGTGCACCCAGACTTTGGTCATGGCCAGCGCCCACTTGTTGCGGAATTCCAGGGCCACCGTCCCAAGGGCATCCTGCGGAGCGATCCAGCGCCAGACGTAACGGTGAGGCTGATCCGGGGGCAGGTCAAAGGTGGTGGTACCCAGAGTCTCGCCATCCCGCCAGTCGTCGGCGGCCAGGATATCGCCCTCCGGCGCCCGCACCACCCAGCGCCATTCCAGGTTGGCCATCCAATCGCCAGCCTGCGCCGCGCTCATGAAGACTTCGGAGCCATCCGCCAGGCGCGTCTTGACCAGCGGGTGAAAGACTGCCGCCAGTTCATATGTATAACCGGCCCGGAAGTCTACGTCGCTCTGCTGGAAGGCCCATTCGAACGTGCGCCAGGAGCCACCCATCTCAATGGCGGTGTTGCCATAAGCCGGATTCAGATAGCGATCATAGCCCTCAAAGCTGTTCTCCGGACGCTTTGGCTCACAGCGCACGGCCTGCGTCTCCCCGCCGGGGCGGGAGACGCCCACCCGGTCGACCAGCTTCCATGCTGCCGGGCCGACCTGCCATTCGCCGTAGACGACCGGCTCGCCGGTTAGGTCGGGATTGCGCAGGATCTGCCCGCGCCCCGGCGGGCGTGGCGGAGTCATCTCGCCTGGCGTTGTTGAGATGGGGATATCGACCGGCGATTCCGACTCTTTCTCAGGCGGCGGGGGCGTACCTTCCATGATGACTGTCACCCGATCGCCGAACAACTCGTGTAGCCTGGCGAGCAGCGCCACAGCTTCAGCGTCGCTGGCCTCAATCGTGATCGTGATCCGCATCGGTTGCCCTCCTGGCATGCCGTTGAGTGTCATCGGGCACGCTCGTCTGAGCCGTTGAAAGGCTCGCTGAAAACAACAGGGCCGCGCCTGTCGGCGCCGGTACCTGGAAGCGCCGGGTCGGCAGGCATACGCCTAACGACTGGCAAAGCGGTACCCGATCCCGCGTGAGGTCAGGATGTACTGGGGGTGTTCCGGATCTTCTTCGATCTTCTGGCGCAGGTAGTGGATGTATAGCTTGAGGCTGTCGGTGGCATCCGCGTATTCGGCTCCCCAGGCTTCGGTCACCAGTTCGTGGCGGGTGATCACCCGCCCTGCTCCACGCACAAGCACGCCGAGCAGGTTGAACTCCTTGGGGGTCAGGTGGACGGGTTGCCCGCGCACGCGCACCTCCCGGTTGAGGAAGTTGATACGCAGATTGCCGCCATCGAAAGTCAGTTCTTCCGCGATGGAGGAGGAAGGAGCACGGCGCAGATGAGCGCGGATGCGGGCGATCAGTTCCTCGTTGTCATAGGGCTTGACGATATAATCGTCCGCCCCCATTTCCAGCCCTTTGACCACGTCGCGGACTTCCCCCCGCGCGGTGAGGAAAATGATCGGCACGTCAGATAGTTCTCGCAGACGGCGGCAGACTTCCCAGCCATCCATCTCCGGCATCATGATGTCCAGCAGCACCAGGTCTGGATGGGTACGGTAGGCCTGGCGCAGGCCATCCTCGGCGCGGCAGGCTTTGATGACCTCGTACCCCCGCTTTTCCAGCAGGAACGCGATCAGCTGCACCGTGGTCTCTTCATCATCAATGATCAGGATTTTCTCGGCCATGAGGCAGCGCCACTTCCCAGGCAAGGCTGCATAAAGGCCAACCAAAAACAAACAAGTTTCTAATCAATGTATCACGGGCGACTAACCAGTGCAAGCCGGTTGGGAACGGCACGAACCGGAAATAACTTCTATGGCATATGCCATGTGTTAGGATGGTTTCAATGGCTGCTGCTTGCTGAAGATCGGGGTGTTTTCTCCGCGATCTGTTGCGCGAAGACTGTCCGCAGTTCCTCCGCCAGCTTTCGCCAGGAATACTTCTGTTCGGCCAGCGTCCGGGCATAGGCACCCATGGCCTGTAGCTTCTGCGGATTAGAAAGCAAATCGACAATTGCCTGCGCCAGCGAGTGGGGATTGCCAGCTTCGGCCAGCAACCCGCTCTTGCCCTCTTCCACGACATCAGGCAGGCCGCCGACGCGCGTTGCCACTACCGGCTTCCCACAGGCGTATGCGATCTGGAGTACAGCGCTCTGGGTGATCGCCCGGTAGGGGAGGACCACCACATCGCTAATATCCATTAGTGTGGCAACCCACTCGTTGGGTACATAGTCCAGATACCATCCAGTATGGGCTGTGATCCCCACTTCATCTGCAAGGGCGCGTAGAGCGTCGGGATCGATATCTTTGGCCGGGAAGCCGGCGATAATCAGCCTTGCTCCGGTTTGTTGCTGCACGATCGGAAACGCGCGAAGGAGATCTTCCAGGCCCTTATACTTGGTGATCGTCCCGAAAAACAACACAACGGGTTGGCCTGGCTCCACGCCGAACTTCTGCCGCATCTCGTCAGGTGTTTGCGCCTGCTCGACCTCCAACACTAATTCGCTGGTAGGCAAGAATATTCTGTGCACGCGGGCCGGATCGATGTGGTATAGCTCCAGGAACTGGGCGTAGTTGCTCTGATCGTGGACGAAGAGCGCGTCGAACTGCTCGTAAATGCGCTGGAAGGCAGCGAGTTGCTCACGGGTAGCCACGATCCGGTCGGCGGCGCGGCTGGTGTCATAGGGCTGCACGTCGTGGACGATATCGGCCAGCAGCAAACCAGATCGCCGTAGCAGGCGGAGGAAATAGACCTCGAAGCCGAAGCGCATTTCGCCAAACAGCACGACATCGGGCTTCTCCCGCTGCAGGAAGCGCACCAGCCGCAGCCATTCCCAGATGTACCGGAGGCCGCGCCATCCCCGCCGAAGCTTGCGCACGAAGGGGTTGCCGCCTTTACGACCCCGTGGGTCCCACAGCTTGAGTAACTCGATGACGCGGAACTCATGCTTGAGGTCACGTAGTTCGTAGTCGGTGGAGGTGACCAGTGTCGTCTCCACGCCGATCCGCTGCAGGGCGCGGCATAGATGAAAGGCATAGTGGATCAGGCCGCCCTTGGCGGAGGCCTCAATCATGTAAACACGCATCTTGATCAGTTCCTCTCCCGGTTGCGGTCATGGACTGTGCCCTTGGCGGTGATTGCCTTTGGCCTGCTGCTCAGCCAGCACCCGTTTGTACAACGCCACCGTCTGGCGGGCTTGCTCCTCCAGAGAGAACCGGCTCAGTACCCGCTGGCGCGCCTGTGCCCCCAGCCGTGCCGCCAGATCGCGATCCTGCAGGAGCAGCGCCAGCCGCTGAGCGATCAGCGCCGCATCGCCGGCCGGCACCAGAAACCCGGTCTCGCCATCAACCACGATCTCTGCCGATCCACCCACATCCGTCGCCACAACAGGGCGGGCGCTGGCTCCCGCCTCGATCAGGACGGTTGGCAGGGCTTCGCTCCACGACGACTGGACGACCGCATCACAGGCGGCCAGCAACTCCGGCACGTCGGTACGTTCACCCATGAACGCGACCACATCGTGGTAAGGCTCGGCCTCAGCCCTGATCTGCGCGGCCAGCTTGCCGTCGCCCACCAGCTTGATCTGCACCTCCGGTACAGCTGCCCGCAACGCCGGGATGGCCTGGAAGAGTACATCATGTCCCTTGCGCTCCCGCAGGGCAGCGATCAGCAGGACGACCGGCGCTTCGCCCCAGCCCAGGGCTGCCCGCAGCGCGGCACGGTCGCGTTCCACCAGGAAAGGCGCCATGTCCAGACCGTTGTAGATCGTCTCGATGCGCGTCAGGGGTACCTTGGCCAGCCGGGCGAAGTCCTGCCGCACGGCCTCTGACACAGCCACGATCCGGTCGAAGCCATAGCGCGCCGCCAGCAAGACCGCTTGCGCCCGCACCCACTTCTTGAGGTTGGGCGCCAGTTCCACCAGTACGTGACGGGTCATCACGGTTGGCATGCCCAGCCGCCGGTGAGCCGCCGCAGCGAACAGGATCGTATCCTGATCCTCAGCGTGGATCAGGTCGAAATTCTCCGTCCGGAGCAGGGCGACAAAGCGCCGCCATGCGGCGCGATCCAGCAGGCGACGCGCGCCCAGGTCATGGCGTGGTAGACCGGTGCGGGCAAATTCCTCCGCCAGCGGCCCGTCGCGGCGCGTGTTGAGCGTCCCCAGGTGGATGTCCACCCCCTGCGCCCTGATGTGTGGCAGCACACTCACTACATTCCGTTCAGCACCGCGTAGCGGTAGACCGCTGGCCATCAGCAGAACGCGCATGGTTCGTCCCTCAGATCGGTGTGAACAGAGGTGCCGCCGCACAAACTGTTTATATAGCGCTTGTTGCTGCAGGGCAACCGGACGGTTTCGTTTCCGCTGAAGCAGAGCGGGCGCACCCCCACCCGCTGACGACGTTCCCCGGGGTGCGCCCGCTGCTGTTCCCGGCGAGACTCCCTGCTTACGCGCCCCCCAGCATACCGCGCAGAACCATCTGCAGGATGCCGCCGTGGCGGTAGTAGTCGATTTCGATGGGCGTGTCGATGCGGGCGATGGTCTGGAAGCTGAAGCTGGAGCCATCCTCCCGCCTGGCGGTGACGGTCACCTCCTGCAGGGGCTGCAGCGTGTCATCCAGGTCGATCGTCAGCACCTCATGTCCGGTCAAACCAAGCGTTACAGCATTCTGCCCTTCCTTGAATTGCAGCGGCAGCACGCCCATGCCCACCAGATTGCTGCGGTGAATGCGCTCGAAGCTCTCCGCAATCACAGCCCGTACGCCCAGTAGCAGCGTGCCCTTGGCTGCCCAGTCACGGGAAGAGCCGGTGCCGTACTCCTTGCCAGCCAGCACGACCAGCGGTGTCCCGGCGGCGCGGTAACGCATGGCCGCGTCGTAGATGGTCGTCACTTCGCCGGTAGGCAGGTAGGTGGTGTAGCCACCCTCGGTGCCGGGAGCGAGCTGGTTGCGCAGACGGATGTTGGCAAAGGTACCGCGCGTCATCACCCGGTCGTTGCCCCGCCGCGAGCCATAGGAATTGAACCACTGTGGCGGCACATCGTGATCGATCAGGTATTGCCCGGCAGGGCTATCCTTGGGAATCGATCCGGCGGGTGAGATATGGTCGGTCGTGACCGAATCGCCCAGCAGGGCCAGTACCCGTGCCCCGCTGATCGCCCGGATCGGCTCCGGCTGGAGCGGCAGATCAAGGAAGAATGGCGGCTCCTGAATGTAAGTCGAGTCTGGATTCCAGGTATAGACCTGCGCGTCACCGCTGTCGATGGCCTGCCACTGCGGGCCGCCATCGAATACGTTGGCATACTGCCGGGCGAACATCTCCGGGCGGATCGAAGCGGCGATGGCCGCCTTGATCTGCTCCTGCGTCGGCCAGATGTCCCGCAGATAGACGGCCTCCCCTGTGTCGTTGTGGCCGATCGGCTCGTTGTAAAGGTCGATATCGACCGTCCCGGCCAGGGCGTAGGCAACCACCAGCGGCGGTGAGGCCAGGTAGTTGGCCCGCGCCAGAGGGTTGATCCGCCCTTCAAAGTTGCGGTTGCCGCTGGAAACACTGACAGCCACCAGACTCTGCGCTTCGATGGCCGCAGCGACCTGGGCGGGCAGCGGGCCGCTGTTGCCGATGCAGGTTGTGCAGCCGTAGCCGACCACATGGAAGCCCAGCCGCTCCAGATAGGGGAGCAGACCGGCCTCGCGCAGGTACTCGGTCACCACGCGGGAGCCGGGGGCCAGGCTGGTCTTGACGTAAGGTGGGACACGGAGGCCCTTTTCCACAGCGTTACGGGCCAGCAATCCTGCGCCCAGCATGACCGACGGGTTGCTGGTATTGGTGCAGCTGGTGATGGCGGCGATGACCACCGCGCCGTGCGTCAGTTCGTAGCGGCTACCGTTCTGGCTGACCACCGCCTTGCGGGCCAACGCGGCGTCATCCAACCCGAAGCCACGCGCAGCAACCGGAGCGCGCAACGCCGACTCGAATGACTGTTTCATGGCCGTCAGTGGAACGCGATCCTGCGGGCGCTTGGGGCCGGCCATACTCGGCACCACCGTGCCCAGGTCCAGTTCGAGCGTATCGCTGAAGACGGGGTCGGGGGTGTCATCGGTACGGAAAAGGCCCTGCGCCCTGGCGTAGCGCTCCACCAGGTCGATCAGTTCCGCTGGCCGGGCGGTGCGCTCCAGGTAATGCAGGGTCTCGGCGTCGATCGGGAAGAAGCCCATCGTTGCGCCGTATTCGGGGGCCATGTTGGCGATGGTCGCCCGATCCGGCAGGCTCATGGCGCTGAGACCCTCGCCGTAGAACTCCACAAATTTGCCCACGACGCCCTTCTGGCGCAGCATCTGGACGACGGTCAGGGTCAGGTCGGTGGCCGTCACCCCCTCGCGCAGGCGACCGTACAGCTTGAAGCCGATCACTTCCGGGGTGAGCATGTACAGTGGCTGGCCGAGCATGGCCGCTTCCGCCTCAATACCACCCACGCCCCAGCCCAACACCCCCAGACCGTTGATCATCGTCGTGTGGGAGTCGGTGCCGACCAGGGTGTCAGGCATGGCTAGGCCATCCTGCACCCGGACAACGCTGGCCAGATACTCCAGGTTGACCTGGTGGACGATGCCGGTAGCGGGCGGAACGACGCGGAAATTGGTGAAGGCTTTCTGCCCCCAGCGCAGGAACTGGTAACGCTCGCGGTTGCGCTCAAATTCCATCTCGGCGTTGATGCGCAGCGCGTCCGGGGTGCCGAACACATCCACCTGAACGGAGTGATCGATGACCAGATCGACCGGCACAACCGGGTTGATCCGGGCCGGGTCGCCGCCCATACGGGCGACCGCCGAGCGCAGCGCGGCCAGGTCGACCAGGGCGGGCACGCCGGTGAAGTCCTGCAGGATTACGCGGGTGGGGTGGAAGGGCAATTCCCGCCCGGCCCCGGCAGGCCAGTTGGCCAGGGCCAGAATATCCTCGCGGGTGATTACCCGCCCATCCTCATTACGCAGCAGCGATTCGAGCAGAATCCGGATTGAAAACGGCAGACGGTCGATGGTGGCCAGGCCGTCTTCCTGGAGGCGATACAGGCGGTGGTAACTCACGGGTGCGCCGCTGGCGGTTGACAGCGTGGCGCGCGTATCAAAGGTATTCTTGGCCATGCTCATCCTTCGTTTTCAAAGCCTGAAACCAGGGTTCCCGGCGCTGATGATACCACAAAACCGGCCCAAAAACGCCGGGTTATTGCTGACCCTGGCCGTCCTGCCGAACCGGTCTGCCGGTGCCACAATGAAAGCTGGCGGGAGTCGCGGATCGGTCATCGAAAACGGGCAATGATGACCGCTGAAGTCATTTTCGTTGTAGAATGAATATACAGGGTTTGGAGGGGAAACTGGACGGTTACCCCCCACAGGTGGGGGCTTGACACAGTCCTTATAATGGTATAAGAGCGCAGAGGGCAGGTGGAATAATGCAGTGACGCCCACAAGAAGGCCCCTGGCCCGACTCTCATCAACCCCTCACCCAAGCGCCCTTAGAATTGGATTACACTTGTGGTAAAATACACAATGTTTGCCGCCACAAAAGTAAGGGTGTCTTTAGCGGCTGGGTAAGCTGCTGAAGACGACCACACCTTAACCGCAGGGAGGCAATAAAACGTCCGTGATCCAAGAACTGATGAATCGTGCCGATCAGCAGGGGTATGTCACCTTTGAGGATGTATTGGAAGTTCTGGGCGAGGATGGTGACGACGTAACCGCGATTGAGGCGATACTGGATGAGCTGGATGAGCTGGGGATTGAGTTGAGGCAGCACGACGAACAGCAGTTCACTGCCGGTGGACTTGACCCTGATAGCGACGAGGAGTTCGTTGCCGAAGAGCATCTGACCGACCCCAGTGTGGGCGATATCAACGCCGTATCCGCCGACGACCCGGTCGGTCTCTACTTCCGTCAGATGGCCCAGGAGCCGCTCCTGACCGCCGAGGAAGAGATCGAACTGGCCAAGCGTATCGAACGCGGCAAGGATGCCCAGGCCAAACTGGAGCAGTTGAGCCGCAACTGCAACCCGACCCTGCGCCGCGAATTGACCCTTTTGGTTGAGGACGGCCAGTCTGCCCGTGAGCATCTGGGCCGGGCCAACACACGGCTGGTGGTTTCCATCGCCAAGCGGTATATGGGGCAGGGTCTGCCCTTCCCGGATTTGATCCAGGAGGGCAACGTCGGGCTGATGCGTGCCGTGGATAAGTACGACTACAAGCGCGGCAACCGCTTCAGCACGTATGCCACCTGGTGGATCCGCCAGGCGATCACCCGTGCTCTGGCCCAGAAGACGCGCACCATTCGTATCCCGCTGCATATGACCGAGCGCATCCGCCAGATGTACCGCACCGCCCAGGTGCTGGAGCAGAATCTGGGCCGCCGGCCCACGCCGGAAGAGATCGCCACCGAGATGGAATTGCCGCCGGAGGCCGTGCGCAGCATGATGGATGCCAGCCAGCACGCCATTGCCCTGGAGCGTCCGGTAGGCGACGACGGTGACAGCGAGTTTGGCGATTTCATCGAAGATCAGGATAGCCCCAGCCCGCTTGAATCGGCCACGCAGCACCTGTTGCAGGAGACGATCGAGGAAGTGCTGGCCGAGCTGACTCCGCGGCAGAGCCATATCCTGCGTCTGCGCTTCGGCCTGGGCGGTGGCGAGCCGCACACGCTGGAAGAGATCGCCAACAAGTTCGGCCTCAGCCGGGAGCGCATCCGCCAGCTGGAGAAAGAGGCGCTGCGTCGCCTGCGCCATCCCAAGCTGGCCCACAACCTGCGTGACTACCTGAGCTAGGCACGCAACCCTACCTCTAAATGCCGGGTACAGCTTGTGCCCGGCATTTTTCTTTGCCCCAGCCATACTGAAGCGGGCGCGGAGCGGAAGTCCACCCTCCGGTTGCCTTTCCCGACCGGGCTGAGCGGCGCGGGTGATTGCCCCGCTGCTCAACACCGGTCGTCCGCGGTTCGTTGTGCTCGCTTGTGATTGTCCCTGCAAGCAGGTATATATAACGGAAGCACGCTGCGCCGCTGTTCCCGACGGAACATCCGCCGCGCTGGCGCGTCTCCCCATCTCCACTGCTTCCCCAGCACCGCCGGCGGCTCACCTTCCTGCCTGGAGGACGAACGCCATGAAGAAACGCATGCTTGTAAGCCTGCTGATGGTCATGCTGTTCCTGGCCGCCTGCCAGCCCAACTATCAGATCGCCACCATCACCCCCACGCCGGAGCCGAGCGCCACCCCTCTCCCGCCTACGCCGACCCCTATCCCGACCGAAGTCCCGGCGACGCCCGTCGTGGAGGCTACACCCGCTGGGGCTGCGCAACCGCTGCCCATCGTCGCCAACGAATTCTTCGCCACATCTGGTCAGTGCGCCGTCTGCCACGTCAACATGAAGGATGAAGCGGGCAATGATGTCTCGCTGGATCGCCAGTGGCGCAGCAGCATGATGGCCAATTCCGGGCGCGATCCGTACTGGCAGGCTGGCGTCCGTAACGAGGTGCTGGTCAACCCCGCCTACGCTGACTTCATCCAGGACAAATGCGCCACCTGCCATATGCCGATGGCCCGCTTCACGGAGTCCACCTATGAGCGGCAGGCCGCTGTGCTGGATAGTGGTCTCGCCAGCCCAGGGGATGCACTGCACACCCTGGCCATGGATGGCATCTCCTGTACGCTGTGCCATCAGATCGAAGGCGCTAATTTCGGCCAGCCGGAGAGCTTCAGCGGCCACTATGAGATCGACACGGCGCTTCCCGCCGGAGCGCGCCACGCTTACGGGCCGTTTGAGGTCACCACGGCCAATAGCCTGGTTATGCAGGGATCATCCGGCTTTGTCCCCACGCAGAGCCTGCACGTCCAGCAGTCGGAACTGTGTGGCACATGCCACACGCTGTACACGCCCACGCTCAATGCAGCGGGCGAGATTGTCGGCGAATTCGCCGAGCAGATGGTCTACCCGGAGTGGCTGCACAGCCGCTACCGCGAGACCGATTCCTGCCTGGCCTGCCATCTCCCGGCAGCGCAGGGTGGGGTAGTGCTTTCGATCACCGGTGGGGAGCCGCGTCAGCCGTTCATGCAGCACATTTTCGTCGGGGCCAACTTCTACATGCCCGATCTGCTGCGCCGCTACCGCGACGAGCTGCTCGTCAGCGCCGGGGATGACCACTTCGCAGAGACGATTGCTCAGGTGATGGATCAGCTTCAGAATCGCACGGCAACCCTGGCGCTGGAGAATCTCAGCCTGGCCGATGGTACGCTGACGGCGGAGGTCGTGATCAGCAGCCAGGTCGGTCACAAGTTCCCTACCAGCTATCCCTCCCGCCGCGCCTGGCTGCACGTCACCATCCGCGACGCCGCCGGGGAAGTGATCTTCGAATCGGGTGCCTTCAATCCGGATGGTTCGATCGCCGGCAACGACAATGACGACGATGCCGCCCGCTACGAGCCGCACTACACCGCCATCACCGCCCCGGATCAGGTGCAGATCTACGAGGCGATCATGGGTGATGTGGACGGGCTGCCCACGACCACGTTGTTGCGCGGGGCGGGCTACCTGAAGGACAACCGTTTGCTGCCGGAGGGCTTCGACAAAGCGACCGCGCCGCCCGACTTACAGGTATGGGGGCTGGCGGCGGATGATGCCGACTTCACCGGCGGTGCCGATCGCGTGCGCTATGTCGTGCCGGTAGAGGCGGCACGAGGGCCGTTCACCATCGAGGTGGAACTGCTTTACCAGTCGATTGCCTACCGCTGGGCGCACAACCTGGCCCGCCATGACAGTTTTGAGACCACCCGCTTTCTGGGTTACTACAAGGTGACGCCCAGTCCTGCCGGTCTGGTTGCTGCCGCCAGCGCAACGATTTCCTGAGGTGGGATGCTCTCCGCCGGGCCGGGGATCAGTCTGGCCCCGGCCCGGCGGCAGGCCTGCAAGCTGCCGGGTAGCCCGCTGATTCGCTGGCAAGGGGTATCCGGGCGCTCTTTGCTGGGCGTGTTACCCAGGAAGGCGGCGCCCCAAATGGCTAATCGTGCGCCTGCCAGCGGCGGGTTGGCGGGGTATAATCAGGCCAGACACCGGGTTTTAGAAGGAGGTTTGGCCTGTGGCCGGCTTACCCAAGTACGCTTTCTTTGAAGGCAAGATCGTCCCCTTCAGTGAAGCCAATGTGAGCATCGCCACGCATGCCCTGCACTATGGCACGGGCGCGTTTGGCGGCCTGCGGGGGTACTGGAACGCCGACAAAGAAGAACTCTACATCTTCCGCCCCATCGACCACTTCACCCGGTTACTGGGGTCGTCCAAGATGCTGCGCATGAATCTGACCTACACACCGGCGCAGCTCGTCGATATCCTGACCGAATTGCTGCGCACCGAGGACATGCGCCAGGATTGTTATATCCGCCCCCTGATCTACAAGTCGACCCCCACCATCGGCGTCCGCCTGCACGATCTGGAAGATCAACTCGCCATGTTTGCCCTGCCCTTCGGCCAGTATCTGGAGAAAGAGGAAGGGCTACACGTCACGATCTCCTCCTGGCGGCGGATTGACGACAACGCTATCCCCGCCCGCGGCAAGATCACCGGCGCGTATATCAATTCAGCCCTGATCGTCAGCGACGCCAAGGCCGCTGGCTTTGATGACGCCCTGGTACTCAACGAGGACGGCCACATTGCGGAAGCCGCCGCGGCCAACTTCTTCATCGTCCGCGATGGTGTAGCGATCACCCCGCCGATCACCGCCAATATCCTGGAAGGCATCACCCGACGCACCGTGATCCAGCTCCTGCGGGAGGAACTGAACGTCCAGGTGGTCGAGCGCAACATCGATCGCACCGAGCTGTACATCTGCGACGAGGCATTCTCCTGCGGAACCGGGTACCAGGTGGCCGCCGTCACCCGCGTGGACTACCGCAACATCGGCAACGGCGTCATGGGGCCGCTGACCAGCCGTTTGCGCGACCTGTACTTCGATGTCGTGCGCGGGCGCAAGCCCCGCTATGCTTCCTGGCTGGTGCCGGTGCACCACCCGGTGCAGGAACCGATCCACTGAGAAGGCACTTTGCAGCACACGGAGCGCCCCCGACCTGTCGACAGGTCGGGGGCGTTTGTATTCCGGCAGACAGGTTGTGGGTGGGGAGATTCAGCGGGCCAGGTGAGTGATGTCCACCTGCAGGCGCTTGCTGCCCAGCCGCAACGCCCGTGCCGCCACCGGCAGGAAGACGATCGTATCCCGGCTTTCCCGTGGGCAGGCTGGCCCCTGCAGGACGAAGAACCACGTCCCGAAAGTATAGGCCAGGCCCAGCACGGCGGCGATCACCGCTGGTACCCGTGACTTGGGGTTTTTGGTCAGACCGGCCACAATCAACGGCACCACGAAGTACAGCACGCGGATCAGCATCACCTCGAGGCCGCAGTTGCCCAGCACCTTGACTTTATCAATGAAGACGCCGACCGCCACGATCGCCAGCAGGATGGTGATCGTCTGCTGGCCGGCCCGCTGCATGAATAGGGTCATCAGGGCAAAGAAGAGGAAGATGTAGAGCAGGTAGTCCCACGGACTGCGTGGAGCCAACAGGGCCAGGATCTCCTGCGCGTTTAGATTGGTCAGTCCTTCCATAAAGATCGCTGCCTTTCCCCAGAAACGCCAGGCGGCACACACCGATAAGAACAGGAGGAAGCAACCCTCCCCGTGTCTGCAGTGCGTGCATTATAACATGCTCCCCATGGTGCGGACCGCCAGATCAGTCGACGGCGGGCGCTTCCGCCAGAGGGGCCATCGTTGCCTGCGACTGCCCGCGCAGCAACCCCAGCGCCGGCAGCAGCAGCAACCCGCTGATCGCCAGCGCGGCACGCAGGGAGATAACTGTCCCGACCGCGCCGATAGCCGGGCCGCCGGCGATCTGGCCGATCTCGTTGGCCTGCGCCGACATGGAGAGCACCGTCGCCCGCACCCGCGAGTCGATGTGCTGGTTGAGCCAGGCCAGCATGACCGGGCCGGCGGTTGTCCGCGCCGTGACCACCAGCCAGTAAGCGACCAGCGCAGCCGCCACGCCGCCGGACAGCGCATAAGCCACCGTCCCTGCGGACACCAGTCCATAGAGCAGGAGCAGGGCGCGGGTCACGCTGCGTCGATCGCCCAGCGTCAGCCGCCGCCGGGCTACTTCGGTTGCGGCGATGCCCAGCCCGGAGGAAACCGCCCTGATCAGGCCGAACCAGGCGACCGGCTGCAGGATGCCGATCTCCGGCAGGGTGTGCTCCCGCAGCAGGAAAGCCGTCCACAGGCGGTCAAAGCCCTCGCTGTACGCGCCGTAGAACAGCTCGACCAGCAGCAGAGCCAGCAGCACCGGGCGCAGGCGTACCAGCCGGATACCCTGCCGCAGGGTCTCGCGCATGTGGCCCCAGCCGGGGCGGCTCTCCCGCGCGGCAGGCCGGAAGCCCTCCTCCGGCATGAAGAGGAGCAGGAAGCCGGCCATGACGACGAACATCAACCCGCCCAGCACGATCGGCGCTGTGATCGCCAGACTGCTGGCCAGCAGCACACTGGGCAGGATGGCCGCCAGCCCCATGATCTGCCCGACCTGCGAGCCGCGCAGGTAAGCCTGCCCGGCCCGTTCCATACCGACTTCGTCAACGATCCAGGCGTCCAGCGCCCCGCTGATGAACGTCCAGCCGAAACCCCAGACCGCCTGGCCCAGCATAACCATCCCCCAGACCGGGAAGGAGCCTTCGATGATGAATCCCAGGCCGGTCAGCGCTGTGCCAATGATCACCGATAGCCGCCGCCCGTAAAGGTCGGCGATGACGCCGGTGGGCACCTCGAAGATGGCGGCGGAAATTTCCAGCGCTGTCCCGACCAGCACCAGTTGCAGCGGATTCAAGCCGACCGTGACGGCCTGATAGACCATATTGACGGTGACGATCAGGCTGAAGAAGAACGACCATCCACCCTGAAAGACCAGATATACGGTGACTGCATTGAGTTTTTTCAATGGGTTATTCCTTGCGGTGATGGTGCCTGCCACAGTGAGCGGGAGGGTGCAGAGCGGCACACGTGCTGTTCCGCCTTGCCGAATGCTCTCCCCAACCGCTACAATTAGCGACCGTTATGTTTTTCCACCCTTTTCTCTTGCGAATGTTGCCTATCCAGAGGGTTAAGCCCATGACTCTGTTTCCCCGTTCCAGTGGCGTCCTGCTCCATCCCACCTCACTGCCGGGCCGTTACGGCATCGGTGATCTGGGGGAGTGGGCCTACCGGTTTGTGGACTGGCTGGCCGAGAACGGCCAGTCGATCTGGCAGGTGCTTCCACTCGGCCCAACCAGTTATGGTGACTCGCCCTATCAGACACTCTCCGCCTTTGCCGGTAACGCTAACCTGATCAGCCTGGATCGGCTGGTTGAAGAGGGCTGGCTGACAGCGGACGATCTGGCTGATGCCCCGCCTTTCCCTGCCGATCGCGTTGATTACGGCTGGATCATCGGCTACCATGATCAGAAGCTCAGCTTGGCTTACGATCGCTTCGCCGCTGATCGCACCTCCCCCCGCCAGGCTGATTTTGCCGCCTGGTGCGCGGAAAATGCCTACTGGCTCGATGACTTCGCCCTGTTTGCCGCCCTCAAGGATGCGCACGGTGGCCGGCCCTGGGTGGAGTGGCCGGAAAGCGAGGCGCTGCGCCAGCCGATGGCGCTTGACGCTGCCCGTCACACGCACGCCTACCGGATCGCCGAGCACCGTTTCCGCCAGTGGGTTTTCCACAACCAGTGGTTCGCCCTGAAAGCCTACGCCAATGCGAAAGGCATCCGTCTGTTCGGCGATCTGCCGATCTTCGTGGCCCACGATAGCGCCGATGTCTGGGCCAACCGCGACCAGTTCTATCTGGACGCCAAAGGCCGTCCGACCGTGATCGCTGGCGTTCCCCCCGATTACTTCAGCCCGACCGGCCAGCGCTGGGGTAACCCCCTCTATCGCTGGGATGTCATGCGTGCTGATGGTTACGCCTGGTGGATCCGCCGCTTCCGGGCCATCCTGAAGGTGGTGGATTATGTCCGTATCGATCACTTCCGCGGCTTTGAGGCCTACTGGGAGATCCCGGCTGACGAGGAAACGGCGGTTAACGGCCAGTGGCGGCCTGGCCCGCGCCATGACTTCTTCACTGTGGTCAAGGCGGAGCTGGGAGAATTGCCGATTATCGCTGAGGACCTGGGGGTGATCACCGAAGGCGTGGAGAAGCTGCGGGAGGACTTCGGCCTGCCGGGCATGAAGGTGCTCCAGTTCGCCTGGGGCGAAGACCCCCGTAACCCGTTCCTGCCCCATAACCACATCCCCAACTGCGTTGTCTACAGCGGCACCCACGATAACAATACCACCCTGGGCTGGTGGAACGAGGAATGCACCGATGCCATGCGCCGCTTCATGGCCGACTACCTGGGGGCGGAAGTTCGCGATCCGGCCTGGACGTTCATGGTGCTGGGAATGCGCTCCTGCGCCCATACTTTCATCGTCACCATGCAGGACGTGCTGGGCCTTGGCTCCGAGGGGCGGATGAACACGCCCGGCAACCCGGCTGGCAACTGGACCTGGCGCTTCACCCCGGAGCAGCTGGAACGAGCTAACCGGGGTCTGGCGCACATCACCTGGTTGTACCAGCGCCGCGCCGACCAGCAGGAGAAGGTCTACGGGGACGTGGCAGTGGCGAAGAAGTAGGCAGAACATCTGCATCCTGGTGGCGGGTCGGCTGGCAAAGGCAGCCGGCCCGCCGTGCTTTTAGAATTCCTCGTGCAGGTATGGCAGGAGCGCCGGGAAGACTGCCCGCAGGGTCGCCTGAAGCTCCGGCGCCGGATCGCCCCAGCCCAGTGTGGCGAACAGGGCCGGGTCGTGCGCCCCGTAAACCAGCGCCGACAACCCCTGAATCGTCAGGGTGCAGTCTGGTGCAGCGGCGGCAGGCGTCACGGTCAGCACACCGCCTTCGCCTGCAAACGTCCATACGCCTTCGTTCCAGGGACAGAGCGGATCGCTGATGCGGGCGGTGAAGCGACCGTCTCCCCCGGCCATGCCGCCGATCCGGGCCACATCCAGTACACGGCCCATCGGCGGCCAGACGCGCTCCGTCTTGAGCGTGGCCATGTCCGGCCACCAGGTTTCGGGCAGTTCCGTGGGCGGCAGGCGCACCTCCACCCGCTCAACCTGATCAACGTGCCGGGCGAACCATTCCAGCAGCAGGTACAGGCCTGCCGCCGTGTGGGTGTAGAAGCGGCTGACGCGCATCACGCGCCTGTCTTCCTCCCCGACGATCGCATAGATCATCACGCCGACGGATTCCTCCCCGACGCGGGCCACCGCCAGCCAGTGATCGCGGTTGGCCTCGTTAAGCGCTCCCTGCTCGCTGCAGACGGCCAGGCCATGCACGCGGCGCTGGTGGGCCAGCACATACGTCCGGTACGCGGCGTGGCCTTCCTTGATGGGCAACAGTTCAACCCTGCCGCCGAGGGACATCCGCAGCAGGGGGACCAGCACGCGCGGATCGATCTTCGCCGTGCGCGGCTGGGGGAAGGGCACGTACCCCATGCGTTCGTAAAAGGATGGGCGGAAGGGATACAGGCAGGTCACCGGTATGCCCTCCTGGTGTCCCCGGCGCAGCAGGTCGGCCATCAACTGCCGGATGTAGCCATTACGCCGGGCAGCAGGATGCGAGGCCACGCCCCAGATGCCGCTCATCGGCCATATCTGGCCGCGCACGTTCTGGGTGAAGGGCGAACTGCACGCGATGGCCATCGCACGTTCCCCCTGGAAAGCGGCCAGGATGGTGGCGTCGGAGACATTGCGCAGCCAGCGTTCCCAGTTTTCGCGGGGCACCAGCGGTGGCGACGATTCAAAGGCGTAAGCGCCCACAGCGTGGACGACAGCGGCGCGCTCCTCAAAGTCGGTGAGTGCCCGGATCATGATGGTGCTCATACGGGTTTCATCCTTTGTGTTGCCGGGGCGCCTGCTTACCAGGACATCGCCCCGGCGGTCAGTCTGATCAATGCAACTTCGGCTGGAGCAGGAACAGCCCCCAGCCACAGTAATCGCGCTCGTATTCCAGGTAGACGCGCTGGTTGCGGAGAATCCAGTCGTGCAGCGCGGTGTGATCCGGATCCTCCGGGTTTTCCCGCAGCCAGGCGAACACACTGCGCCACTGCGGTGCGTAGTAGGCATCCCAGCTATCCGCGTTGGCCAGGGACATCTGTACCAGGTCAAACCCTTCCCGGTTGAACATGTCCAGCATGGCCGGAAGGCCGTGCGTCCACGCCCGCGATTCCTCACCCATGGCGGTGTAGGCTGCCTCAGGGACGGGCAACCTGGCCCAGTATACATCGCCTACCAGCAGCAGGCCGTCCCGTTGATCCTGGAGAGCGCGGCGCATGATGGCCAGCGTGCCGGGTGTGTCACCGCCGATCCAGGTTGCGCCGACGCAGGATACCCTGTCGTAAGCCCCGGTCTCATCCGGAGTCTCGTCCAGGTAGATTCCGGCGTCAGCCTGTACGAAGGTGACCCGATCGGTGACCTGGCGCTCACGGGCGCGGCGGCGGGCTTCCGCCAGGAAGGCAGCGCTGATGTCTACGCCTGTCCCGCCGATCCCGTAGTGGGCGGCCCAGCGGGTCAGCAGTTCACCACGTCCGCAGGCCAGATCGAGCAGGCGCATCCCTGGCCGGAAGCCGCAGGCCGCGCCGATGGCGTCCAGTTTCTCCACCGTGATCGGATTCTGGATCACGTGGTCACGTTCCGCGATTTCGTGAAAACGCAAACTCATGGCCGGTCTTCCCCCTTTTTCTGACGGCGCTTATGCCGTCCTACCATGGCTCTTCGTCTGGCGACCAGCGCAGGCGGGCATCGTCAGCGTCACGTTCGATGGGCGTCTGGCCGATATAGCGCCGCCATAGCCGTTCCAGGATGGCCGGCGGGTCGGCCTGCAAACCGTAGCCGGCGAAGTAGTCACACACGCGGGTGATATCGCGCCCCAGGATGGCATACGCCTCCCGGTTGCGGCGCGGATCGACCACCTGCGGGAAGTCGATCAGCGTGATCTCCCCGGCCCAGTACAGGATGTTGTACGCGGAGAGGTCCCCGTGAATGATCCCGTGCTGCAGCATCAACTCAATGTGGCGCAGCACCTCACCAAACAGGGGGGCGACTTCGTCCGGTTCCAGCGTCACTTCGTGCAGGGTCGGGGCGGGGGTCTCTTCATCGCCCCGGTAGCCCATCAGGATGGCGTTGGGCGCTGCCCCGTAAGGTTGCGGGACGGCTGCGCCGGCAGCATGCAATGTCTGCAAGGTCGTGTACTCGTGCATCAGCCAGGAGGTGTGCGCCGCCTTCTGGCCGAAGGCGGTCTTCTTCTGGATGGCATGCGCGATCCGTTCGCCTTTGAGGCCAACCGGACGGCCTTCCGGCGTCAGGATATCGCGTCCCTGGCGGTAGACGTGATCGTTGCGCAGGTTGCGGAACATACGCGGGCGGTAAACTTTGGCGGCCACCAGCTCCAGCCCGCTGTCCGGATGTCCCAGGCAGCGGTAGACGCTGGCTTCCTTGCCGCCTTTGATCACAGCCAGTACATCGGCCAGCAGACCCATCTCGTAAAAAGGCTGGAGCGACTCCAGCAGCCAGCCTTCCTCGTAACGGGAAGGGGTGTAAGTGGTCGCCGGACTGCTCTCCAGGGTGGCGAGTTCAGCCACCTTTGCGGCGGCGCGTTGCCGCTGCGTCCGGCGCGACTTGGAGGCGCCACGTGGCTGGCGCCCGCGCCGCGCCTGCCGATCACGGTATTGCGGGTTGTACAGTGTATCCAGATCGTCGAAGTTATCGGCGTCATTGAGGTAAGTGTTCAGGTTCGGCAAAGCAGTATCCTCAGCACAGGTCACAGCAAGGTTCACGCGATGAACGGTACGGTCACACGCCGTGCCGGGGAGCCGTGACGCAGCCTGCCGCGCAGGGCGCGCGGTGGTTGGCCCGTCTGGATGGGCTGGAACTGGTTCAGGGAGCCGGGAAAACAACAGGCAACCTGAAGCAAACGCAGCAGCACCGCCCCGGTACGGTCCAGGGGAGCGTGCCTGCTGGCTGCTGAGGAGGTCGAGGCAGCGTCCGCGCACAAACCGTAGGCGCGGCGCCGTGTCCGCGACACCGCCAGTGGAGGCGTCGCAGGGAGGATGAACAGGCTGACGGATCAGCCGAAGGGTGTTACCGCCCGAACAGGCTCAGCAGGGCGCAGGCGCGCTCCACCGCACAGTGGATTGAAGTCCGATCACTTGCATCTACTCCCTCGCTTTCTGCGGCATCTCCCGGCAATCGCCGGGGAGCAAAACCTTCGACACTGTAGCACAGCTTTCTCTGCGCTGTCAACGGCCCGGCGCGGAGAGCTTCAGCCCAGCGTTTCGGTGGCGATTTCCTGCCCCTCGCGCAGGACTTTTTCGTATTGATCCCACTGCCGGGTGACGCGCATCCCGACCTGCTCGTACAGGCGGGTGGCGCCGGTCAGGCTGGCCGCGTCCACGCCCAGGCCGACCCGTGCCCGGCCCCGCCGGTGGAATTCCCCGATGGCGTACTGCAGCAGGGCGCGGGCGATGCCCCGCCGCCGCCATTCCCGCCGCACGCCCAGCGAACCAACCCAGCCCATCTCCGGATCTTCGCTCAGCGCCGGGTGGCAGAGGGCCACGCCCACGATCTCGTCCCCGCCGGAAGCGGTGGTCACGGCCAGCAGCCAGAGCGACGGATCAAAGTTCGGGCGGCCTTTAGCCCGCCGGACCCACGCCTCAAATGGCTCCTCGATGAAGCCCCAGTGGTCGCGGAAGGAGTCCATGACCACGCGGTGGATCATGCGATCATCCAGGCCGGGGAAGTATGGCCGCAGCGTGATCCCCTCCGGCCAGTCCGGTAGTTCCGGCGTGACATCCGGATCGAGTTCACGAACCATCCGCCAGAAGTGCCGAACGACAGTGAAGCCGCGCCGGGTCAGCAGGCGCGCTGCGCGGGCGTTGGTGCTGACCGTGCTGGCCCGCACGCTGACGCGAGCCTCCGCCGGGGCATGGCGCAGGGCTTCGGCGGCCCGCGCTTCCGCCCAGTCCATCAGCCCGGCGCCGATTCCCTGGCCCTGGTAGTCCGGATGGACGCAGCCCCAGATAAAGGGATGCACATGCGGCGGGCGATCCCACACCTCCACATAGGCGATCGGACGGCCAGCCGCGTCCAGCGCAAAGCGCGCGTCGGTCGCCAGGTCAAAGTCAGGCGTTGTCCATTCGTGAGCCAGTTGCGCTGCGTCTTCCTGGCTGGCACCCTGTTCGGCCAGCGATACGGCGTTCATCAGCGCCACTGCAGCGGGGATATCGGCCATGGTCGGTGGACGCAGCAACAACTGGCTGCCGGATAGCGTGGTCATGTTGTCCTCGTTTGCTGTCGCCGAGGGCTGCCGGTGAGCAGCCCCCGGGTGCATTTGTGTGCTCAGGCGCACAGTTCCTTCTCATAGATGTCGTAACGGTATGCTGCCAGGCCGTGATCGCCGGGCAGGTACGTCCGCCGGGCGATACGATCCACAGAACTGCTCGACTGTCCTGCTCCCTGCGCCCCTTCATCAGAGCGCCAGAAGCGTTCGGTCAGGTGAAAGCCCTGCTCGTTGAGCAGGCGGCGGGCCGTCTGGTTGAGGCAGAAGGTGGCCATGCGCAGCGCCAGCCGGTGGGATTCGTTGCAGCGGGCCATCCGCCGGACGCGCGCTTCCGCCAGACTCAGCAGATGAACCCCGATCCCGCGCCCTACATAGTCCGGATGTACATGAACCCAGACATAAGGGCCTTCGGGTAGTTGATCCCATAGCTCGGCGTAACCCACCAGCTGGCCTGCCCGGTCGAAGACGACCCAGGCGTCCGTCTGGAGGTTGAAGCCCGGCGCGGCCCAGATCTGGCGCAAGTGGTCGACCGTCATTGGCAGGGAACCGGTCTCCACGACAGCACAAACGTTGATCAGCCCGGTCACCGCCGCCGCGTCATCCAGCGTTGGCTGGCGGACGGCAAAATGCTTGAGTTGCCCTGCAGAAGCGTTGGCTATAGTCATGGCATTCCATCCTCTCGCCGGTCAGCCGACCGGCGCAGGGCGGGTGTCGGAGCATCCGCCCGTTGTTTCCCCTCAATGGCTGTCCGGTGTAAGCCGGGCAGCTCTGCCCGGCGCGTACCGGCGGCTAACATTCTATGGTAAGATTCGCGCATTACACGCCCACCCGAGGCAGTCCGCCGGTTCCTGCCGCGATCGGATGACCTGTGTTGCCCCGACGGCTATCCCCACCGACCGATAGTGGCGATCGTCAGCCCCCGCTGGCGCGTCTTGTCCTGTGGGTGGAGCGGTGGATCAGCCGGGCGGGCTGGTGGCTGGCGCGGACGTATGCTGCGCTGGATCGGGCGACAGACGGTTTGTTGCCGCTGCTGGCGCGGAGCTGGGTTGCCTTTGCCCAGCGCGATACACGCTATGCGGCTTCGCTGGCTTACTATGCGCTCTTTTCGATCTTTCCGCTTGTCCTCCTGGGTATCACCCTCATCAGCGGCCTGCTGGGGCCGACTCTGGCCCGCCAGCAGGTCATCCAGTTCCTCAGCACGTTTTTCCCCGCTGAGACGGTTGAGGTCATCGCGGGCAACGTCCAGTTGGTGCTTCGTCAGCGGCAGTCCTTTGGCCTGGTGGCCGTGATCAGCCTGATCTGGTCAGGGCTGTCCCTGTTTTCCAACCTCACGGTTGCCCTCGATAACATCTTCCATCCGACACGCTGGCGTCCCCTCTGGCGCAAGCGCCTGCTGGCTGTGATCATGGTCGTGGTGCTGGCCGCGCTGCTAACCGGCTCCCTGATCACGTCGCTGGGTCTGCGGCTGATCAGTGCACTGCTGCTGGATCGCGGCGGCACGACCCTGCGTCTCCTCAATCTGTCGCTGCCGTTGGGCCTCAACCTGACGATCTTCGCGCTGTTGTTCCGCTACATCCCCCGCGTACGGGTGCGCTGGGACGCCATCTGGCCGGCGGCGATCCTGGGTAGCCTGGGCTGGAGCCTGGCGCAGAGCCTGTTTGTCTGGTATCTGGACAACTTCGGCCTCTACAGCGTGATCTACGGCTCGCTGGCAGCGGTCATCGTCCTGCTGCTGTGGGTCTACGTCAGTTCAGCGATCCTGCTGCTGGCAGCGGAATTGTGCAATGCGATCAACACCTGGCTGGAGCGGCGGGGGAAGTAGCGGTCACCCCCGCCGCCATGTCGTTTTGCAGTTGTCAAGGTACGGTCAGAATCCCCGGGTCTTCCGATGGCCCGGCTGCTGCGCGGGGTTAGCCGACCCGCTTGAGCTTGCCAGTCCGCTTGGCGTATAACTCCGCCTGGCGGAAGGCCCATACGCCCACCGGCAGCCCGATCGCGCCGATGATCAGCAGCGGGATCATGTACGGCCACAGCTCCAGTGTCGACACGCCATCCAGGATCGCGGCCCGGATGCCGCCCAGCACGTAGTACACCGGCGAGAAGCGGGCGATTGACTGCAGCCATGCCGGTAGCACCTCAATCGGGTAGTACACGCCGGAGATCAGCAGCAGAAAGGCCTCCACGATGTGTGTCATCTGCGTGCCACGCTCGGTGTAGAGCAACGGCAGGATGCTGGCTACCACGCCCAGCGAGACCAGGGAGATACTCCCCGCCAGGAGCACCAGCAATGCCCCGAACAGGTTGGCTCCGCTGAAGTCCAGCTCGAAGAAGGCCACCATCGCTGCGCCAATCACCAGGGTGAAGAGCAGGCTGTATAGCACAGCGAAGCCCGCCTGTCCGGCGATCTGCGTAAAGCGGTGCACCGGGGCCATCAGGGTGTACTCGATCGTCCCTTCCCAGCGCTCCCACTGGATCATCTCGCTGATGTTGTTGAACAGGCCCGACAGAAAACGCCAGACCAGCGTCCCGATCAGCAGATAGACCACGAAAAACGACGTGTTGATGTCCTCCTGCCCGGTGATGATCGTCGACCCCTGGCCGATGAAGACCACCGAAAGGGAGGTTGCGGTCGAATACGCCAGCCACACCAGTTCCCAGCCCCAGTACCGTTTGACCAGGTTGAAGTTACGGGCGACAAAGGCGTAACTCTGCAGCGCTTCTTTGCGAAAATTCAATTTCCCCAGCATCGTCATGGTTCCTCACCGGGGCGGGAGCCGGGTGGTTATGACCGGCTTCCGCCCCCTTATGTGCACCTGGCTCAGGCTGCCGCTTCCATGGCCGCGGTCTGTTCTTCGTCAAGGTCTTCCTGCTTCACGAGCTGCTTGCCGGTCAGTTCCATGAACACATCTTCCAGCGTCGGCTCGTGGCCGTTGCGACGGATCATCCCCTTCAGCCCTTCGGGCGTATCCTCGGCGACGATTCGGCCGTCGTCCAGGATGGCGATGCGGTCGCAGAGGCGATCGGCCTCACCCATGTCGTGGGTGGTGATCAGGATTGTCGCGTCGTGCTTATCGCGCAGTTCGTAGACGAACTCCTGCACCTCGAACTTGGAGCGCGGATCGAGACCGGTGGTCGGCTCGTCCAGCAGCAGCAGGATCGGCTGGGTCAGGAAGGCGCGGGCGATGGCGACCTTCTGCTGCATGCCCCGGCTCATCTCCTCCATCGGCTGTGTGTACGTTCGCGAGTCCAGGCCGAGCCGCTTGAGGATGGCGATCGACTTCTCGCGGGCCTCGCCGCCGCCCATCCCGTACAGGCGTGCGCCGTACAGCAGGTTCTCCAGCGGGCTGAGCTTCTTGAAGAACGCTGCATCCACCGATACCCGGTTGATCATGCGCTTGACGTCCATCTCGTGCCGGAGGATATCCAGGCCAAAGACGCGCACTTCCCCCTCATCCGGGATCAGCAGGGTGGAGAGCAGGCGCACCAGCGTGCTCTTGCCGGAACCGTTCGGGCCGAGGATGCCGTAGATCTCGCCGCGATGAACATCGAGCGATACATCCCGGACAGCCACCACCTCACGGCGGGCTGTATCCGGCTGCTGGCTGTTCTCCGCTGCCCCGAGGCCAAACCAGCGCTCCCAGAAGGGCGGCTTCTGCACCTTAAAGCGCTTGGTCACATGCCTGACATTCAAAGCGTCCTGATTGTGATCGACTGTCGTCATACCGGTTTTCCTTTGTTACGTGTTTCCCCTGGGTTACTCCGGCTTTCCCCTCGTGTGCCGGAAGTCGCAGTCCATAGAACCATCTCAGTCCATCCATGCCGGTTGCCGCCGGACTTCCTGCCTGGCTGCCGCCTCACCGGTCTGCCCGCTCTGGCTGAGCAGCCAGCGGCCCAGGCCGGTCAGAGCGCGGCCAAGCAGGTTGATCACCGGTCGCAGCAGCCACCCGCCGGGGATTATCCCGGCGCCCCGGTCATCCGGCACGCCGAGGATCTCGCGGGCCTTGTCCGGCTGGTGGGTCAGGTAAGCCATGATCTGGTAAGTACGCAAATCCATCGTGATCCCCTCTTATTGACGCTTGCCTCCCAACGGTACGATACGTTGTATTTCCCCTCCGGTGACCCACTGGTC
>FWPV01002872.1_pt1 | contig 40604 bp, 37 predicted proteins | sample 2228371 | NCBI WGS metagenome assembly FWPV01 (sample SAMEA103939776, study PRJEB20133) | metagenome
AACTATTCACAGTCTTCTTTTCAAAAGATGGTTTTGGTAAAGATGAATCGAAGATAAGAGTTCTTATCTTTGCACAACAACACGGCAACGAACAATCTGGTAAAGAAGCAGCTTTGCTATTAATCAAGGAATTGTTAAAACCCGAAAATCATTACTTGTTTGATAAAATTGATTTTGCACTCATTCCGCAAATGAATCCTGACGGCTCAGAAAAAAATCAACGACGAAACGGAAACGGAATGGATTTAAATCGTAATCATTTAATACTTTCTGAACCGGAGACGATAGCACTTCACAAATTATTTGACAAATATCTTTTCGAAGTTACGATGGATGTTCACGAATATTGGCCCTTTGGTGAAGAATGGAAAAAGCTTGGCTTCAGAAGAAACTTTGATGTTACAGTCGGTGCAGTTACAAATATTAATATCTCAGATAGAATCAGAAAATTATCTTATGAAAAATATCTTGCATTCATTTTCAATTTTATTAAAGAGCAGGGATATTCAGCATTTCATTATTTACCGGGCGGACCGGTTGGTGCGGATTATCTTCGTTACAGCACTTTTGATATAAATGATGGAAGACAAAGTTTCGGAATTCAAAACACACTCTCATTTATTCAGGAAGGAATGAATGGTGAAAACTACAGCACTGACAATCTTGAGAGACGCGCAAAAAGTCAGATGAGAGGTATGCTTGGATTACTGAAATTCAGTTATGATAATAAAGATGAAATAAAAAAACTTGTAAGTGAAGAGAGAAAAAAACTAATAGAAAATAATTTATCGGATAAAGTTGCAATTCAGTTAGATCATTTTTCTGATGGAACAAAATTAGAGCTTCCGCTTCTGTCATATTATTCAAATCAGGATACAATTGTAACAGTTGATGATTTCCGTTCAGTTGTTAAATCCTTGTATGAAGTTGAAAGACCCAAAGGTTTTCTTGTGCCAAAAAGTTTGAAAGAAATAGTTGATTGGGCTGAAAGACATCATCTGATTTATACAGATTTTAAGAAATCTGAGCAGGATAAAATTGAACAGTATTTTATAAGCGGAATTGATTCTGTTGATTTTGAAAGAGATACTATTATAAATCCAATTGTCGAAGCAAAAACTATTGAGAATAATTTCTGTGCTGATGATTATATTTTTATTCCTGTAAATCAACTTAAAAACAATATGATTGTAATTGCACTTGAACCCAAATCAATTCTTGGGTTAGTCACATATAAACAGTTTGAGCATTTGTTAAAAGTTGGTGATAATTATAAAATTTTAAGAGTGATAAAATAAAAATGTAGGGTTGAGGCTCGCCTCAACCGTTATTAAAAATACGACTACATATTCGGGAAAAAAATTTGTCCCAGTCTGTCAGGAGATAATAAAATGGGAAGGGCAAGCCCCTCCCCTACACGGATGATAAAAAATAAAGATTTGTAGGGACAAGGCTTGCCTTGTCCGAAGGGAGTGGAAGGGAATGGCAACTTGTCCCAATTAATCGGAAAATAATCAATCGGGAAGGGCAAGCCCTTCCCCTACAATTTTTAATTATGGATAAAGAGAATAACAAATATCCCATCAGAAAACGAACACGATTAAAGGAATATGACTATTCTAATAATGCTTATTACTTCATTACAATTTGTATAAATGATAGATCAGAAATTTTTGGAAAGGTTCAAAACAACGAAATTCAATTAAATCAATATGGAAAAATTGTTGAAGACAATCTATTAAAGCTTTATCAAAGATTCACCACCGTTGAGATTGATTATTATGTGATTATGCCAAATCATATTCATTTTATAATAATTCTAAATAACGAATCTGAAAATAAATTTAGTGTAACTCGTATAATCGGAGCATTTAAATCAATAACTACAATTGAATTACATAAAAAAGGATTAAATAACTTCAAATGGCAAAGAAGTTTTTACGATAGAATAATTCGTAATGAAAAAGAATTATATAATATTCGTCAGTACATTGACCAAAATCCCTTAAGGTGGGAATTAGAAAAAGATAAACCGGAAAATTTAGAATTGTAGGGACAGGTCTCGCCCTGGCTATTTAATTTGTTTAATCAAGATAGAATGATGTAGGGACAAGGCTTGCCTTGTCCGAAGGAGGAAGCTGGAGGGGCAAGCTCCCTTACAAAATTCAAATAAAAATAATATTTGTAGGTACAGTCCGCCTTGGCGGATTACCTTGTCCGAATTAAATCTCTTTCTCTTGTAATCAGGTTTAAAAATGAAAATAGAAAAAATTGAACTCCGTCATATTAAAATGGAACTTGTTTCTCCATTCACAACATCAATGGGAACCGAATACGATGAAGAACATATAATCGTGCGTGTTGATGGTGAAGGATTAACAGGTTGGGGAGAATGCGTCGCTGAAGGCACTCCGTTTTATTCCTACGAAACGGTTACAACTGCTTGGCATATACTTCAGGATTTTTTAATTCCTTCGATACTTAGTAAAAATATTACCGGCATTGATGAAGCAATATCACTTTATGAAAAAGTGCGTGGACATAGAATGGCTAAGGCAGGACTTGAAGCAGCTTTGTGGGATTTGTTTGCCAAGTCTGAAAATATTTCGCTTTCGAAAATGCTTGGCGGAGTAAAAGAAAAGATTGATGTTGGAGTGAGCATTGGTATTCAATCCTCAGAAGCTGAACTGATAAAAAAAATTGAAGGATATCTCGCTGAAGGATATAAAAGAATTAAAATAAAAATTTCACCGGGGAATGATATTCGATTTATTAAAGCTGTAAGAAAAGAATTCCCGGATATATTATTTCAGGTTGATGCAAACTCAGCTTATGAATTAAAGCATATCAATCTTTTCAGGCAGATGGATGAATACAATCTGCTTTTAATTGAACAACCTTTGGGATACGATGATATTTACGAACATTCAAAACTGCAGAGAGAAATTAAAACTCCGATTTGTCTTGATGAAAGCATTCACTCATTGGCAGATACCCGTGCTGCAATTGAACTTGATAGCTGCAGAGTAATAAATATTAAACCTGGTCGTGTTGGCGGATTTACAGAATCAAAACTTATTCACGATTACTGTGCATCCAAAAATATTCCTGTCTGGTGTGGCGGAATGTTAGAGAGCGGAATCGGGCGAGCAGGAAATGTTGCGCTTGCTTCGTTGCCAAACTTTACTTTGCCCGGTGATATTTCTGCAAGCAAAAGATATTATAAAGAAGACATCGTTGAACCGGAGTTTGTAGTAAATCCGGATGGTACAATGGATGTCCCGACAAAAGCCGGTATTGGTGTGGAAGTGAATATGGAAATGCTGGACAAGGTTACAGTTAGGAAAAAAGAATTTTAACTGTAGGGACAGGGCTTGCCTCGACTGTATTAAATAACGAAAAACCTTAAATGCGGGAAGGGCAAGCCCTTCCCCTACAAAGGTCCAATAAAAATAAAATTTGTAGGGACAAGGCTTGCCTTGTCCAAAGGGAGTGGAAGGGAATGGCAACTTGTCCCAATTTATCGGGAAGCCCTTCCCCTACAAAGGTCAAATAAAAATAATAATTGTAGGGACAGGGCTTGGCTTGTCCGAAGAGAGTGGAAGCGGGAATGGCAACTTGTCCAAATTAATCGGAAAATAATCAGTCGGGAGGGGCAAGCCCTTCCCCTATAAATTATTTTTCCAACTCTTCGGCAATATTTGCAACTATTACTTCAACCTGTTGTTCGCTGCCGAGTAAGTCCTGTAAAGTAATTTTATTTAGTAATCCATCAAGCATTGTTTGAATTGTTTTCCACAAAGAACGGATTGAACAATCAATTGAATTTGTGCAAATGTTTTCTACTCCAGCGTGTAAATCACAAAATGACGATTCATATAGTTTACCACCCAGCGCAGTGAGAACTTCCCCGACGAGAATTTCTTTAGCCGGACGGGTTAGTTTGTATCCACCTGTTTGTCCCCGCGAGCTTTCAGAATCCGAAGAATCTTTGCAACATTTGCTTCACTGAGTCCTTCTAATTCACTCAGTTCGGGTATTGTCATTCCATTATCGGAATTGTCCTTCCCGATTCTGAGTAAAAGTCGTAATCCGTATTCTTCCTGTGTACTGAATTTCATTTTAATTTTCAGTGGTATTGATAATTCGATTTAATGGAAGAAGCAACATATTTATTCTTAACTTTGGTCACTCTTCGACAAGCTCAGAGTGACAATTTACTACTTTTTAGTCAGCCGCTTGTCGAAGTATGACACTAAAATACTATCCTTTAAACAATGGAATTTTTGATCCGCACTGCTTTGCGTGCTGAACTTGTGCAAATTGTTCAGGTGAAATTGATGGTCCTTTTGCACTGCAATATTTATTGAATACCTGAATCAATGTATTTGCAATCTGTTCTGCGGTATATCCTTCGATGTCCATTCTTCTCATAAAATAAATCAGTTCACCGTTTTTGAATAAAGCAACGCTTGGAGATGATGGAGGATATCCTTTAATGTATTGTCTGATTCTGTCAACAGCATCCCTTTCCTGACCGGCAAAACCAGTGTAAAGTTTATCCGGAATTATATCGTTCTGCAGTGCAAGTGATACTCCCGGTCTTGCACTCCCTGCGGCACAACCGCAAACAGAATTAATCATCACTAAAACTGTTTTATCATCTTTTACATTTATTGCTTTATCTACATCGTCAGGGGTCAGTAATTCTGTAAAGCCAACTGCGATTAGTTCGTCCCGCATTGGCTGAACTGCTTCCTGATCATACATTGGTGGTCTTGAAATAATGTTAAACATTTATGCTCCTTTTTTTAGTTTAAGTTTAAGTTCAATTTCAGGTTCAAGTTTTTTTATCTTGAACTTGAACCTGAACTCTTTAAAGAAATCCTAATTCTAATTTTGCTACTTCAGACATCATATCTTTATTCCAGGGTGGATTCCATACAACTTCTACTTTTACACCGTTTACCTCCGGAATTGATTTAACTTTTCCTTCAACCTCCAGCGGTAATGATTGAGCAGCCGGGCACATAGGTGAAGTCAATGTCATTTTAATATGAACATTTGCATTGTCATCAATTGCTACTTCGTAAATCAAACCTAATTCAAAAATATCCACCGGAATTTCGGGATCGTAACAGGTTTTTAATGCCTGAATTATTTTTTCTTCTAACTCTTGTTTATTTATTGATGCCATTTAATTCTCTCTTACTCTTTTTCTTACTCTTATTCTTACTCTTACTCCTACTCTCATTCAGTAGTAACTTTTTCTTTCTTTCCTTCAATGGCATTAATCATAGTATGCCAGGCAAGTGATGCACATTTAACTCGTGCAGGAAATTCTCTGACACCGGCAAAAACAGCAAGCTTCCCAAGCTCTGACAAATCTGGGTTATCACCAAGCTTATCAGTAACGAGATCGTGAAATTTATGAAATAGTTTTTCAGCTTCTTCAACCGTTTTACCTTTTAACATTGAAGTCATCAGTGAAGCAGAAGCTTTTGATATTGCACAACCTGAGCCCTGAAAAGATATATCCTGTATAACTTTGTTCTCATCAAGTTTCACATAGATAGTAACATTATCACCGCAAAGAGGATTATATCCCTCTGTGGAATTTGTTGCATCTTCAATCTTTCTGAAATTCCTTGGTGCTTTGTTATGATCGAGTATCACCTGCTGATAAAGCTCTCTTAATTCCTGTTCCATTATCCGAATACCTCAAGAATTTTCTTTAAACCATTAAACAGAATATCCACTTCTTCAATTGTATTATACATACCAAAAGAAGCGCGGGAAGTTGCAGGAATTCCATATCTGTCCATTATAGGTTGTGTGCAATGATGACCTGTACGAATTGCAACTCCCTCAAAATCCAGAAAAGTTCCGACATCGTGGGGATGAACATTTTCAATTACAAATGATAATACACTTATTTTATTTTTCGAAGTGCCGATTATTCTCAAACCTTTTAGTTCAGAAATTTTTTCAGTTGCATATTCAAGTAATTCATTTTCGTGCCGGGCAATTTTATCCAATCCTACTTTTTCGATGTAATCAATAGCAGCGCCCAAGCCAATTGCGCCAGCAATATTTGGGGTTCCGGCTTCAAACTTATATGGAAGTTCGTTGTAAAGTGTTTTTTCAAAAGTTACTTTTGAAATCATATCTCCGCCACCCTGATAAGGAGGCATTGAATCAAGATGGTTGACTTTTCCATAAAGAATTCCAATGCCTGTTGGACCGTAGAGTTTGTGTCCGCTGAATGCCAGAAAATCACAATCCAGTTCCTGAACATCAATCTTAAGATGATTAACTGCCTGCGCAGCATCAAGTAACACAGGTACATTAAATGAGTGAGCAAGTTCGATAATTTTTTTTACCGGATTTACAGTGCCCAAAGAGTTTGAAGCATAAACAACCGATACAAATTTTGTTTTCTCAGTTATCATCTTCTCAAACTCTTCGAAAATTAATTCGCCGCTGTCATCTATCGGGATAACGCGCAATTTTGCTTTTCGTTCTTCGCATATCATCTGCCAGGGAACTATGTTTGAGTGATGCTCCATATGAGAGATTATTACTTCATCACCCTCGTTAAAATTTTTTCTGCCGTAACTCTGAGCAACAAGATTTATTGATTCAGTTGTTCCTCGTGTAAAGATTATCTCGTTTTTACCAAGTGCATTTATGAACTTTTTAATTTTTATTCTCGAACCTTCGTAAGCTTCAGTAGCTTCCTGACTTAAGGCATGCACTCCTCGATGAATATTTGCATTCATCGTGTAATAATATTTTTCAAGTTCTTTAAGTACCTGCAAAGGTTTTTGAGTTGTAGCAGCGTTATCGAGATAAACGAGTGGCTTTCCGTGAACTAATTGCTTTAGAATAGGAAAGTCTTCTCTGATGCGATTGACATCGAAATTAGAAACTGCTGGTGAAATTACTGAAGCATCAGATTTCAAAGACATTGAAATACCTACTGATTGAATTTTTGTGTAATGATTTTTTCGAGATAATCTCTTAAAGCATCAATTTTAATTGTTGTGATAACATCACTTGCAAAGGCGTGAATGAGCATCGCAGTTGCGGCTTCTTCACCGATGCCTCTTGTTTTAAGATAGAACTTTGCTTCTTCATTTAATTTACCAACTGTGGCGCCGTGTGAGCATTTAACATCATCGGCAAAGATTTCTAATTGCGGTTTTGAATTCATGGTTGCATCATCAGAAAGAAGAATTGTGTTGTTTTCCTGAAATGCATTTGTTTTCTGAGCATCCGGTCGAACCATAACTTTTCCATTAAATACGCCACGCGCTTTATCTTCAAGAATTCCTTTGTAATGTTCGTGAGAATTGCAATTCGGTTTTGCATGGTCAATCATTGTATGAGCATCAAAAAACTGCTCGCCATCAATCATAAACAAACCGTTGAGCATTGATTCGCCGCCTTCACCATGGAATCTGGTAGTAAACTCATTCCTTGAAAACTCTGCACCGGTTGAAATCAGATGAGAAGAAAAATTACTGTTTCTTTCCTGATCAACTTCCATTCTGGCAATGTGAAAAGCTTTTTTACTTTCTTCCTGAAGTTTAATGTGGTCTACAACTGCATTCTCACCAACAAATATTTCTGTAACAGAATTGCTCAGATAAATTCCATTGTCTTCAGAAACATAATGCTCGATAATTGAAACCTGAGAATTGTCTTCAGCAATGAAAAGATTCCGTGGTTGAACTGCAAATTTCTCATTCCCGGCTTTGTTAATAAAAATAATATGAATCGGATCTTCAATTATTTGATTTCGGGGAATCAGAATGAAAGCTCCATCTTTGGTGTAAGCAGAATTAAGCGAAGTGAATAAATTATTTGAATCCTCAGCGTATTTTCCGAAGTGTCTGAGCAATGCAGGATGATTGTTTTTGATTGCACTTGCAAGATTCATTACTTCAACTGAGTTCGGCATTTCTCCCAGTCTCGATAGATCTCTTCTGAATTCACCATTTACAAAAACCATTAAATGATGCTCAAGTTTGTCGAAAAGAAATTTACCAACGATTTCAGGCGTTACATCAGTTTTAACGGGAATTACATTAAAATTATGTTTTATTACAGGCGACAGATTTGTGTATTTCCATTCCTCATCTCTGGTTGTTGGAATGCTGAGCGAGGAAAATTTGGATAAAGCCATATTCCTGATTTTTTGAAATGCTTCAGTTCTCTCGCCATTAAGACTTTTTTCAAATGTCTGAAAGTTTTTTATAAACCAGTCTTTGAACTCTATGTTATTCATTTCATCAATCCTTATACAGTTACTTCTGATTTACCGTTTTTAATCCAATCATAACCTTTTTCCTCAAGTTCAATTGCAAGATCTTTGCCGCCGGATTTTACAATCTTACCATTGTAAAGCACATGAACAAAATCAGGAACAATGTAATTGAGAAGTCTCTGATAATGGGTTACAACAATGATCGCATTATCATTTGAGCGAAGTTTGTTAACACCATTTGCAACAATTCTCAATGCATCAATATCAAGACCTGAATCAGTTTCATCAAGTATTGCAAGCTTTGGATTGAGAACAGCCATCTGAAATATTTCATTTCTTTTTTTCTCACCGCCAGAAAATCCTTCATTAACAGAACGGCTTAAGAACTTCTGATCGAGTTCAACAAGTTTACTTTTCTCTTTCAGTAATTCAAGGAACTCCATTGCATCAAGTTCTTCTTCACCGCGGTATTTTCTTATTTCATTTACTGCGGTTTTCAAAAGATTTGTATTGCTTACTCCGGGAATCTCTACCGGATATTGAAAAGCAAGAAAGACACCTTCTCTTGCTCTGTCTTCAGGTGAAAGTTCAAGCAGGTTTTTACCGTTGTACCAGATTTCTCCCTTGGTTACTTCATATTCTTCTCTTCCGGCAAGTACAGAAGCTAAAGTTGATTTACCGGAACCATTCGGACCCATTATTGCGTGAACTTCACCGGCATTTACTTTCAAATCAATGCCTTTAAGAATTTCATTCCCGTTTATACTTGCGTGTAAATTTTTTATTTCTAATAACATTTTAACTTTTTCCTTTTGATTTTTTAATTTCCGAACGATCGTCACACTAAGCTCCCTGACGGAATTCAGGCTGGTCAAAATCCGCCCGTCCAGCAGACAGGTGTGACGGTCACCCTTCGACAAGCTCAGGATGACATTTTATTAATTATTAATAAACCTCCAATTTAATCCCTCTCCTTTGAACCTTGCCTACCGGCAGGGAGGGTTTGGGCAAAGCTTTTATCCAACACTACCTTCTAAACTTATACTTAATAATTTTTGTGCTTCAACGGCAAACTCCATCGGAAGTTCAGCAAGCACTTCTTTTACATAACCGTTTACAATCAGGTTAACAGCATCTTCAGTGGAAATACCTCTCTGATTCAGATAGAATATCTGATCTTCACCAATTTTTGAGGTAGTTGCTTCGTGTTCAACCTGAGCAGTTGAATTGTTTATCTCTAAATATGGAAAAGTATGTGCACCACATTTATCTCCAATCAAGAGGGAGTCGCACTGAGAAAAGTTTCTTGCGTTCTCTGCCTTCTTAGTAATTTTCACTAAACCACGATAACTGTTGTTACTTCTTCCGGCAGATATACCTTTTGAAACAATGGTGCTCTTTGTATTCTTTCCGATGTGAATCATCTTAGTGCCGGTATCTGCCTGCTGAAAATTATTTGTAACAGCAACGGAGTAAAATTCACCAATTGAATTATCTCCCTGCAAAATACAGCTCGGATACTTCCAGGTAATAGCTGAACCTGTTTCAACCTGTGTCCAGGAAATTTTTGAATTCACACCACGGCAAGCACCTCGTTTGGTAACGAAATTATAAATTCCGCCTTTACCTTCTTTATCGCCGGGATACCAGTTCTGAACAGTTGAATATTTAATGGTTGCATTATCAAGAGCAATCAACTCAACAACCGCAGCGTGAAGCTGATTTTCGTCTCTCATTGGAGCAGTACAACCTTCAAGGTAACTTACATAAGAACCTTCATCAGCAATAATGAGAGTTCGCTCAAACTGACCGGTTTCCGAAGCATTTATTCTGAAGTATGTGGAAAGTTCCATCGGACAGCGAACCCCTTTGGGAACATAAACAAAAGAGCCATCGCTGAATACAGCCGAGTTTAATGTTGCATAAAAATTATCGGTGTAAGGAACAACACTGCCTAAATATTTCTTTACAAGATCAGGATGTTCTTTTATTGCTTCCGACATTGAACAAAAGATAATTCCGAGCTCTTTAAGTTTATCTTTGAATGTAGTTGCAACAGAAACCGAATCAAAGACAGCATCCACCGCAACACCGGCTAACATCATCTGTTCTTCAAGAGGAATTCCGAGTTTATTATATGTCTCGCGAATAGCAGGATCAACTTCCTCGAGTGAATTATATTTCGGCTTTTTCTTGGGTGCAGAGTAATATGAAATATCCTGATAATCTATCGGGGGATATTTTACATTAGGCCATTTTGGTTCTTCCATTGTTAACCAATGACGAAAAGCTTTAAGACGCCATTCAGTCATCCATTCCGGTTCTTCCTTTTTAGCGGAAATCTGTCTGATTATATCTTCATTTAACCCTTTGGGAAGACGGTCTTCTTCAACTTCTGTTACAAATCCGTATTTGTATTCTTTATTTGCAAGTTCTTCTATTTTCTGAGTCTCAGTTGTACTCATAATTTCTCCTTAAAGGAAACATTAAATTATTATGGTTCAAAGCTACTTAATCTGTACAAATAAGTCAAGATTCATTGACACAAACCACTAATCTGCATTTTAAGTTCAAAAGTCATTTAAATTGTTTTTATTCGCTTATTCGGTTAATTTTGGACAAAAATTAAACAGAATTAGACTTGAGCGAACAAAACGAAAATAGAACTGATAATTCCCAAAGCGAAGGGTCGGCTAAAACCTCATCAAGTTGGAGAAAAAGCCGCAAAAGATTTTATCCAAGGAAAACTTTTATTTCGGCTGCTTCAAAAGTTCAACCACAGGGAGTGCAAAAAACATCATTTAAAAAAATATCGCTTGTAATCCCTCTGTATAATGAAGAGGAATCTCTTGTACCTTTGGCAAATGAAATTCGAAAGGCGCTTAAACCATTGAATACTCAATATGAAGTAATTCTTGTCGATGATGGAAGCACGGATAATTCACTAAGTGTTATAAAAGAAATTGTAAGAACTGATAAAAGATTTAAGTACTTAAGCTTCAGAAAAAACTATGGAAAATCAGCTGCATTGCAGATTGGTTTCAAAGCCGCAAGCGGAGATGTTGTTGTTACGCTTGATGCAGATTTGCAGGATGATCCGCACGAAATCCCAAATCTTTTGAAAAAATTAGATGAAGGATTTGACCTTTGCTCTGGCTGGAAGAAACAGAGATTTGATCCGTTTATTAAAAAATATTCTTCAAGGTTTTTCAATTTTGTTACAAGACTAATGAGTGGAATTAAACTCCATGATTTTAATTGTGGCTTAAAAGCATATCGGAAAGAAGTTGTTGATAACATAAAAGTTTACGGTGAACTTCACAGATACATGCCTGTTCTGGCAAATTGGCAGGGTTTCAGTGTAACAGAAATTCCTGTCAGGCATCATCCGAGAAGATATGGTAAGACCAAGTTCGGAATTTCAAGATTCTTTAAGGGATTTATTGATTTGATTACCGTTATGTTTGCAACAAGATATATCAAAAGACCAATGCACTTTTTTGGATTTTTTGGTGCTCTTTCATTTTTGATTGGTTTTATTGTCAATGCTTATCTGACAATCGAATGGATAAGTGGTAAACCTTTGAGTAACCGCCCAATGCTGTTTCTTGGTATGTTAATGATTATAGTTGGTGTGCAGTTCTTTTCTGTTGGTTTGCTGGGTGAGATGATTGTTCACAATGCTGAAAGTGAAAGTGAATATATAATTAAAGAACAAAATGTATAATCAGAAATTTATTCCTTCCCGAAATGCACTACGATCCTGTTAAAAATGTTTTTGCTTCAGTAATCAGAAAGATACCTTTTTTAAGAATAGTATTTTATAAAATTCTGGATTTAATGTTTCTTCGGTCCTGGTATGTGAGAAGAGAATTAAAACAATTGAGAAAATTATTTCTTAATAAGAAAATTAAAATTCTTGATGCAGGGAGCGGTTACGGGCAATATACATATTTCATGGCTAAACATTTATCGCCTTGTGAAATAAAAGCCGTTGATATAAAAGAGGACTGGATAAATGATTGTGAAATATTTTTCAAACAAAGAAAAATGAGTAATGTTTCATTTTCAGTTAATGACTTAACTAAAATAGATTATTCAAATCTGTTTGATCTCATTGTTTGTGTTGATGTAATGGAACACATTCAGGATGATGTAAAAGTATTTCAGAATTTTTATAATGCTCTTAATGAGAATGGTTATTTGCTGATAAATACGCCTTCCGTATTTGGTGGTAGTGATGTACACGATGATAAAGATGAAAGTTTTATCGGTGAGCATGCAAGAGTTGGATATTCAAGAGAAGAATTAGAATCTAAACTTCATCCAATTGGTTTCAAAACTTATCAGTCAAAATATACTTATGGTTTCTGGGGTGATAAAGCATGGCGTTTGGGAATAAAGTATCCGATGTTAATGCTTAACAGCAGTAAATGGTTTTTTGTCATTCTACCGATTTATTATTTACTGACTTTTCCATTTACATTTTTAATGATGTATCTGGACTTTATTAAAGATAATAAAATTGGTTCAGGTATTAACTTTATTGCAAAGAAATAAATAATCACGGAGTTTAAATGACCAAACAAAAAAAATCCGTTAAAGAGACAAAAGTTCAATCGGAGAGTTTTTTATCTAAGTTCAATCTTAATGATATAATACCTCAAAGACATCATCCCTGGATAGTTTTCCTTATAATTTTGATCCTCTTTCTGATATTCCTTAATCCGCTTTATTTCGGCCATAAAACTTTTCAGTCGGGCGATATCATTACCATGGAAAGTATGAAAAATTATATTGCGAAAGATCGGGATGGCTTTTCATTGTGGAACCCATACATTTTTTGTGGAATGCCGGCTTATGCTCTAGGAACAGAACCTACCTGGTTTAATCTGATTTACACAATTTATACAGCGATAAGAACTGCTTTTGCTTCAGCTTTTACGGTTCAATATGCTATGTGGAGTTTCTATCTTATTATACTCGGAATAACTTCCTTCTTCTTTGTTCGCTACCTTACAAAAAATACTTTGGTAAGTTTATTCTCTGCGGTTGCAACTTCATTTTCAACAGGAATAATTGTTTTCCTTTTTATTGGGCATGTAACAAAACTTACCTCCCTGTGCATGTATCCTTTATTATTTCTTTTACTGTTAAAATTGAAAGAGAGATTTACTTTACTCGATTTCCTGCTGCTTATAGTTACTTTGCAAATATTTATTCAGGGATTTCATGTCCAGATAATATTTTATACTCTTTTTGCATTAGCTATCTTTTTTGTTTTCTTTGCAATCAGATCATTAAAGAATAAAGAATTTATTCAATTAAAAAATATATTTAAGTCAGGCATCGCTTTTATTATTGCTACTATAATTGCTTTATTAATCCAAGCAGATAACTTTACTCAAATTTATGAGTACACCCCATATTCAACTCGTGGTACCGAAAGTCTTATCGAAAAAGAAGCACCTAAGACAGAAAAAAGTGAATCAGATTATTATGGCTATCATACGGAGTGGTCATTTTCTCCCGGTGAAGTATTGACATTTTTAATCCCTTCCTATTATGGATTTGGTAATTCAACTTACAAAGGACCATTGACAAATAATCAACCAGTTGAAGTAAATACTTACTTCGGTCAGATGCGTTTTGTTGATGTTGCGATGTATATGGGAATTCTGGTCTTTCTTCTTGGTTTATATGCAATGGTTGCTTTACGAAAAGACCCTTTTGTTCAGTATCTGACAATTCTGACAATTATTTCACTTTTAATCTCATTTGGCAAAAACTTTCCTGTGTTATTCGATCTGATGTTTTACTATTTCCCATACTTCAACAAATTTCGCGTTCCCTCAATGATACTTGTTTTAGTTCAGATGAGTATGCCCGTTTTAGCCGGATTAGGGCTAATGAAGTTATTATCAATTCGCGAAGAGAAAAATGAAAAGATGAAATTAATAATCAGAAATTTATCATTTGGTGCATCTGGAATTTTTGTGCTGGTAATACTTTCAAATGCTCCTATTTCAAAATGGTTCGTTGGCAGAGTAAATGATTATGCTGCTTCAATTCAGCAATCTAATCCTCAGTTAGCCCAACAATATCAGGTTTTAGCCGATTATACAGCACAAATGTTTACAACAGATTTAATGCTTGCTTTATTATTTATTTCAATTGTTGTCTGGTGTTTCTATTTCTATTTGAATAGAAAACTTAGTGCTGACATACTCGCCGGAATAATAATTCTTTTAACAATTATCGATTTATGGAGAGTTGATTCAAGAGGTGCTAAGTATATAGATAATCCCGATATAAAAAATTTATTCACCAAACCTGATTATATTTCGTTTATCGAGCAGCAAAACGAAAAAGAACCATTCCGAATATTTAATCTTAAGCAGGATGGTTCTATTGGTTCATTAACTAACAACGCCAATTTTCATGCATACTTCCTGATAGAGGATTTTTACGGATATTCCGGAATTAAACCAAGAGCGTATCAGGATTATATGGATGTTGTTGGACCCGTTAATCAATCGTTATGGAACATGTTGAATGTTAAATATATTATTACTGATCAGCCAGTAACTTTGCCAGATTTAAAGCTCATTTATAATTCAGGAAAATCGTTTGTATACCAGAATGAAAATGTTTTACCACGAATGTTTTTTGTGAATAGAATTGAGAACCTTTCCGCATTGGAATTTTTAAATAAAATTAAATCAGACGAAATCGATCCCAGTCAAACAGCTATAGTCGATAATGCAATGACAATTCAAGTTGAACCAACTGATACTACAGCTAATATCAAAATTTTGAAATATGATGAAGCATTAATTACTGCTGAGGTAAATGCAACGGGTAATAATTTTATATTTGTAGGTAACAGTTATCATCCTGGTTGGAAAGCCTATTTGAATGGTGAAAAAAAAGAAGTTTATAAGACGAATCACGGTTATCTTGGAGTAGTTGTTCCTAAAGGGAAGCATTTACTCAGAATAGAATATGCGCCTGAGAGTTTCTTTATTTCAAAAAACATCTCATTGATTTTAAGCTCATTAGTAATTTTAGGATTGGTTATTATGATAACAAAAGAAATCAGAAAGAAACTTAAGTAAGTTCAAATTGAGCAATAACGACATACATACAAAGATTAATTTCGGATCAGAAACCTTTAAAAGATATTTTGCAAACACGAGCTGGATGTTTGCAGAAAAAGTTTTCAGAATTTTAATTGCTTTCTTTGTTGGAATTTATGTTGCACGCTACCTCGGTCCTGACAAGTTCGGACTGTTAAACTATGCAATAAGTTTTGCAGGATTATTCACTTCATTTGCCAATCTCGGAATGGACAGTATTGTTGTTCGTGAATTAGTGAAGACCCCAGATAAAAAAAATGAAATTCTTGGCACAGTATTCCGTTTAAGATTGATTGGCTCAGTTGCGACTATAACCTTAGTTACACTGGCAGCTTTTCTTATTAATGAACCGTCTTATAATTTATCATTGATTATAATTATTGCCTCAGCTACAATTTTCCAATCCGTAGGGGTTATAGAACAATTTTTTCAATCCCGCATCGAAGCAAAGTATAATGTCATTGCACAATCATCTTCTTTTTTTATTGCATCGGTATTTAAAATTTTACTCGTAATATTTAATCAGCCACTGCTATTTTTTGCTATTGTTCAAACAGTAGAATCAGTTTTTTTGGCAATAGGTTATTACTCGGTTTACAAAAAAAATAATTTTTCATTAAATCAATGGAAATTTAACGGTCGAACAGCTCTTGTACTGTTTAAAGATTCATGGCCATTGGTTCTTTCGGGAGTTGTTATTGCTATTTATATGAAAATTGATCAGGTAATGATTAAAAATTTTATGACTGAAAGAGATGTAGGATATTACGCTGCAGCGGTAAAACTTTGTGAAGCATGGTATTTCGTCCCAATGGCAATAAGTACTTCGATTTTTCCGGCTATAGTAAATGCAAAGCAAATAAGCGAAAAACTTTATCTAAGTCGTCTACAGAAGCTCTATGATTTTCTTGCCGCGGTTTCAATTGCAATAGCGATACCGGTTACGCTTTTGTCGGGATTTATTATTAATTTTTTATTTGGCGCGGAATATCAGCCAGCTGCAACAGTACTAACAATTTATATTTGGGCAGGTGTTGCAACATTTCTTGGTGTTGCAAGCAGTCAATATCTCATCAATGAAAATCTTACTAAACTTTCATTTTACAGAACCCTAATTGGAATGATAGTAAATGTTATTTTGAACATTTTGCTAATTCCGACATACGGAATAAATGGAGCCGCATTTGCAACATTAGTTTCATATTCTGCAGCGACATTTTCGATTGCTTTGAGCAGCAAAACATTCAACCAGTTTATAATGTTGGTAAAAGCAGTTTTATTGATAAATTTAATCAAAGAGATATATAAAAATGGCTTTAACTTTAAGGCAAAAGATTAAATCAATCACTTACTTCCTTACACATCCGGAGGCTCTGAAAATGATCCTATCGTTCAGTGAATCCGGATATCTTTGTGAAGAAGGTTGGTTCAGGTCTTTAGAAGAGAAAAAACCAGTTGATAAGAATGGAAATCCAATTCCTTGGTTCACATATCCGGCAATTGATTTTTTAGAAAAAAGATTAAATAGAAATTTAACAGCATTCGAATATGGCTGTGGAAGTTCAACTTTATTTTTTTCTGAACGGATTAAAGAAATAATTTCAGTGGAAACTAATATTGATTGGTATAACAAAATAAAACCTAATTTAAATTCGAATTGTAACCTCATCTATTATGATGGTAAATCAGCCAATTACAAATATTCGGAGTCAATAAAACAATTCTTTAAAAAGTTTGATTTGATTATTATTGATGCTTTCGATCGTAACGAGGTTATAAAGGTCTCAACTGAATATTTGAATAATGATGGAGTTATTATTCTTGATAATTCGGATGTAGAAGAATATAAAGATGGAATTGAATTTTTGATTTCAAGAGGATTTAAGAAAATAGATTTCTGGGGAATCCAAGCAGCTTATATTAACAAAACCTGCACAACGATTTTTTATAAAACCGAGAATTGTCTGGGAATATGAATAATCTTGCTCCAATTGCCCTATTTGTTTATGCCCGACCAGTTGAGACTGCTAAAACAATCGAAGCATTAAGTAAAAATTATTTAGCTGAAGAATCTATTTTGTATATTTTTTCTGATGGACCGAAAGGTGAGAAAGATCTTAAAAATGTTGCTGAGGTAAGGAGATTAATCCGAAGTATTAAAAAAGGATTCAAACAGATAAAAATAATTGAAAGAGAGAAAAATCTTGGTTTAGCAAATTCAATAATTTCAGGTGTTACTGAAGTACTAAACGAGCATAGTAAAGTCATAGTTATGGAGGAGGATCTTTTATCTTCTGCCAATTTTCTGAATTTTATAAATGAGTCGCTCAACATTTATGAAAACAATGAACAGGTTTTTTCGGTAACCGGATATACTTATCAAGTAGAAATACCAAATGACTATAAGTTTGATAATTATTTTACACCAAGGTGTGAATCTCTCGGTTGGGGGACCTGGAAAAATCGTTGGTCGAAAGCGGATTGGGAGGTAAAAGAATTTAGTAATTTCATAAATGATAAAAGTGCAATTAAAAATTTCAAAAAGATTGGATGTGATCTTATAGGAATGCTAATAAAACAGCAGTTGGGCAAGTTAGATTCTTGGGCAGTTATATGGTGTTTCGTTCACTTTAAAAATAATGCTGTTTGTTCTTATCCAACCAATTCTAAAATTATCCATATAGGTGAAGGCGGATTTGCTACTCATGTAAAAAAAGAAAATAAATTATTAAATACTGTATTAGATATTGGTGTTAAAAGGCAGTTTAATTTTGCACAGGAGGTATTTATTGAAAACAGCATCATCAGACAGTATCAAAAATTTTTTAGTTTAAGTATTATAAAAAAAATAAGAACAAAACTTTTATTTATTCAAATTAAACATAAATTTAGAATATTCGGATAGTAAACCAGATTATACCTTTCTTATAACTGATTATTATAAATAGTTTGTTTTTTACTTCGATTATTTATAGATTTACTAAAAAAAAGGTGAGGTTATGAAAAATCTATTATTCATACTCGTCTTAGTTCTCGTTAATGCCTCGTGTAATGACCAATCAGAAATTATAAATAATCGAGAAAGCGGTAGAATTTTATTAAGAATAGATCGTGCTAATGCTCCAAGTAGTGTTGTTTATGTTGCCGCAACTCTTTCAAGAGATGGATATTCCCCAATTACAGCTACATTAAATCTACTTTCAGATAGTACTGCAGATTTATTATTAGAAAACATTCAGGCAGGTATCTGGCATCTGAAAGTAGATGCAATGAATGACTCAATGGTCGTATTATACACTGGTGAAACTGATATTACAATATTAGCTGGATTCACTACTCCAGTTAATCTAACTCTACATCCAACGGGACAAGGGACGGGATCAATTTATATTTATGTTTCCTGGGGAGGAACGCCAACTAATTTCACTTATGTTGATAATCTTTCAAACCCTGTACTTTCAGGAGGAAATAATTCCTATGATTATTATGGAATTGCCCAGCCAGTGATTTTATATGATGAAGGGAAATACAAAATGTGGTATTACGGTGACGGTGGAAGTGCTAAGAAATATGTTCTTTATGCTGAATCACAAAATGGGATTAATTGGAAGCGTCATCCTTACCCTGTGTTGTTGCCAAGTTCCAATGGTTGGGACTCCTGGGCGGTACATCCAGCTGCGGTGCTAAAGGAAGATAATATTTATAAAATGTATTTCAATGGATTTTCTAATCAAAATGGACCTTGGTATGTAGGATTGGCTACATCTGTTGATGGAATTAATTGGGTGAAGAAACCAAACCCTGTTTTTTACTCTGGAACAGGTTGGGAAACATTGGTAGCCGCTGGTTCTGTAGTTAAAATCAATGATAAATATCATCTTTACTATACTGGAAGAGATATCCCATATTACAGAATTGGATTGGCAATTTCTGACGATGGAGAAAATTTTACAAGATATTCAGTAAATCCAATATTAACTTTTGATAAAACTTGGGAAAATTTAGGAATATTATCTCCGCATGTTTATCAAGAGAATAATATTTACAAAATGGTTTATATGAATTCAAATAATACAGCTTTTGGGTTGGCATCCTCAAGTGATGGAAAATTATGGACTAAAGAAAGTACAAATCCAATATTCTCTGTAAATCAAACGTCAAATGGATGGGCTGATGTGAGTATAGCATATCCACGATACATAAAAGTTGGAAATGAAGTTAGATTCTATTATAGTGGAAGTAAAAATCCTCCTCCGAATGTTTATCATAAAATCGGTTTTTTCAAAAGGATAAATTAGAACTTTAGTTTAATTGAAGCCCCTTATAAGGGGCTTCAGCATTTCTAACCCAACTCATATTTAATATTTCCTTATCTTTGCATAAGTCATTTCAAATAAAATGAGTATTGATAACCCTAATATCATTGATAACAGAAATTATAACTATTCAGGTTTTGAATATTTTGAAAGACCTGATTATAAATTTATAGTTGAGCTTATTGATGAAAATTCAACTGCTATTGACCTTGGTTGCGGAAATGGCAGTTTAATTCAAAAGTTAAAGAATGAAAAAAATGTTTCAGCTAAAGGAATTGAAATTTCTGAAAGTGGTGTTGAGATTTGTAAACAAAAAGGATTAGAGGTTTTGCAAGGTAGAATTGATGCTCAGTTACCTTTTAGCGATGATGAATTTGATTATTCGATTTGCCATATCACAATTCAAATGGTAATGTATCCTGAAATTCTTCTAAAGGAAATGAAAAGAATATCTAAATATCAGATCATATCTTTCCCTAATTTTGCGTTTTATAAAAACAGGATAGAATTATTATTAAAAGGAAGGATGCCACAAAAGATGTTGTTTGGATTCAATTGGTACAATACAGGTCATATCCATCAACTTTCTTATATGGATTTTCTTGAGTTACTTAAAACAATTGGAGGTTTAAGATTAAAAAAATTATCCTTCATCAAAAGTGATTCTATAAAGGATTTTATTGTTCCTTTATTTCCAAATTTATTGATGCAATTTCCTGTACTTTTACTGACAAAAAATGAATAGACTAATCAATAAAATTCTCAACCACCCATTACTTCTGGACAAACCACCTGTTCTTATTGATATTGGTGCTTCTGAGAAGATTAATCCTAAGTGGAGAAAATTTTCCAAGTATTCAATTTGTATAGCTTTTGATGCTGATGAAAGAGATTTTTCAATAACACTCAATGAAAACGAAAATTTTAGAAAATTATATAAAATTAACCGTATTGTCTCCATAAGTGAATCTAAACAGGAAAAATTTTTTTTAACAAAATCACCCTATTGTTCAAGTTTGTTAAAACCTAATCTTGCTTCTCTTACTCACTATGCTTTTTATGATAAGTTTGAAATCATCTCTGAAAAATCTTTACCCGCAACCAAAGTAAAAGATATTCTAACAGAGTTGAAAATTGAATATGTTGACTGGTTCAAATCAGATAGTCAAGGAACTGATTTAAGATTGTTTTTAGCTCTGGGAGAAAATATTTATCAAAATGTCATCGTTTCAGAATTTGAACCAGGGATAATTGACGCTTACTTTAATGAAGATAAAATGAGTGATGTAATGACAAAACTAAATCAATTAAATTTTTGGTGCAGTGATATTAAAATAAAAGGAAGTGTAAGAATTAAACATCAGTTAATTAGTGCATTATCCACGAATAAATTTCTTGCAAAACTCATTCAACTTTCTTTAAATATAAGCCCGGGCTGGGCTGAAATGATTTATTTTAACTCATTTCAAAATAATAATTCCTTAAGAGACCATCTTCTTGGATGGGTTTTTGCAATCAGTCAAAAACAATATGGATTTGCTTTTGAGATAGCTGATAAGCTCAAAAATAATTTTAATGAACCCTTAATCAATGAACTTTATAACAAAACTCGTAACTTTATTACATACAGATTTTTGAATAAAAATCTTCTTTCTCAAATAATCAATAAGTTTAAATGACCTACAACTTCTGTACTTTATTCGACTCAAATTATTTATCAAGAGGCATTGCTTTATATCGCTCATTAGAAAAGCATTGCAACAATTTTCATCTTTTCATTTTCGCTTTCGATAACAAAAGTTATAGCGTTCTGAAAAAACTTAACTTCCCTAAAGTCACCATAATTTCATTAAATGAATTTGAGGATCAGGAACTTCTTCGGGTTAAACCTACGAGATCAGTCGCCGAGTATTGCTGGACTTCAACTTCCTCAACGATACTTTATGTTTTGGAAAATTTTAATGTTGATAACTGCACTTATGTTGATGCGGATGTATTTTTTTATTCATCTCCTGAGCCAATTTTTCAGGAAATGGGTGGTAAGTCAATTTTAATCACTGAACACCGTTATTCGCCTCAGTATAATAAAGAATTAAAAGCAGGTAAGTACTGTGTTCAATTTGTTACTTTCAGAAATGATGTGAATGGTTTAAAAGCTCTCAGGTGGTGGCGTGATAGATGTATTGAGTGGTGTTATGCCCGTTATGAAGATGGTAAGTTTGGTGATCAGCTTTATCTTGATGATTGGACAGAACGTTTTCATGGCGTGCATGTAATGCAACATCTTGGTGGTGGTTTAGCTGCATGGAATGTTCAGCAGTATGATTTTAAAAAAGTTAATGACAAGATCTTTGGGCAAGAAATTTTAACAGGTAAAATCTTCGAAGTGATTTTTTATCATTTCCACTATCTGAAATTATATTCTGATGGAAAAGTTGAACTTGGCAGAAGAAAATTAAGTAAACAGGTTTTAAATATTTTTTATAAAGATTATATAAAGCTTCTCGATGAAATTTCTTCTGAAGTTAAAAATTTTGATTCGTCTTTTGATCCAAATGGAACTACAAAAAGAGAATTTAATTGGAAGACACCATTGTTATATATTTACAGAAAAATTTCAGGCGTTTATAACATATTCGATAAATCAAAACTAATAGGATCTTGATGGCTAAACTTATTCATTTGAAAACATTTTCTGACAAGCGAGGAAATCTTACTGTTATTGAAGATCAGATTCCTTTTGAAATTAAAAGAGTCTTTTATATTTACGGTGTTGATGATTCTGTTCGCGGAGGACATAGACATAAAACCACACGGCAGGCAGCTGTTTGTATTCACGGAAGTTGTATTGTTTCAAATAATGATGGAACTAAACAGGAAGATTTTATTTTAGACCATCCAAGCAAATGTTTAATCCTCGAGACTTATGACTGGCACACAATGCATCATTTTTCTCCTGATGCTGTTTTATTGGTTTTCGCAAATACCAGGTTTGATCCAAACGATTACATCTTCGAAGAATATAAATGATTTACTACGAAAATCTTTTTAATTCGAATAAAAAGTTTTTTGATGAATTCAGGATTAAATTTAATCAGGTTTTGAATTCAGGTTGGTTCATACTTGGGAATGAGCTAAAGAATTTTGAAAACGAATTTGCAGCAAAGCATAATGTCAGACATTGCGTTGGTGTTGCCTCGGGGCTTGATGCTTTAACAATTTCACTTTTAGCAAGTGGCATTCCTGAGAAAAGCGAAGTAATAGTACCATCGAATACCTATATAGCTACAATCCTTTCAATTTTACATGCTAAAATGAATCCGGTTCTTGTTGAACCAAATATTAGTACTTATAATATTGATCCAAAAAGGATTGAAGAAAAAATTTCTCCGAAAACTAAAGCAATAATGATTGTTCACTTGTATGGTAAAAGTTGTGAGATGGATCCGATAGTAGAAATTTGCAGAAAATATAACCTCGTTTTGATTGAAGACTGCGCACAATCTCATGGTGCAAAATATAAAGGCAAGTTAACAGGAACATTTGGGAATTTCGGTGCATTCAGTTTTTATCCTACCAAAAATCTCGGTGCATTGGGTGATGCAGGTTCAGTTATTACCAATGATGATAACTTTGCTGAAAAAATAAAAAAGATAAGAAACTACGGTTCTTCAAAAAAGTATTATAATGAAGTTGTTGGATATAATTCACGACTCGATGAACTTCAGGCAGCATTGCTCTCGGTTAAACTTAAGTATCTTGATGAAATTAACGATCACAAACGAAAACTTGCTCAGATTTATTTAGATCACCTAAAGAGTGATTTTATTAAACCAGTTGTTGATGAAAATTATTTCGATGTTTATCATATATTTAATATCAGACATCCTAAAAGAGATCAACTTAAAGATTACTTGTTAGCTAATGGAATTCAAACTGAAATTCATTATCCCGTTCCGCCTCATAAACAGAAAGCAATGGATGGAATTTTATCCGGTGAATACCCAATCTCCGAGGAAATACATAACACAACTCTGAGTTTACCTTGCTCATTTGGACATACTGAAGAAGAGATTTACAGGGTAGTTGAAGTAATGAATAAGTTTTAATTGGTTAAGATTTTTACCAAATCTTTAGCAACTTCTTTTCTATCAAACTTTTTTATTGATTCAATGCTTACTTCATCCTCAGTTAAAACATCGAAGAATTTTTTAACATCTTCGTAATATCTGAAATAAATACCGAGTCCAGAGTTTCTTAGTATTTCTCTCACTTCCTCATTATCATCGCCGAAAGCGATTATCGGTTTTCCGACACGCAGATACTCGAATAGTTTTCCGGGGACATGTCTTTTCTCTGTTGCACAGACAAGCAGATAATCTGCTTTGAACAATTCGTTTAACATCTGATGATAAGGAAGAAATCCGCAATAATCAGTTATTTCTTCCAGTCCGTTTTCTTTGATTGAAGTTTTTATCAAAGGAGCAACAGTACCGAAAAATTTTATTCTGAACTTTTCTCCCAAATCAATCCTTCTTTTAATTTCTTTCCATAGCATTTCAGGATTCTGATAATCGAATATATTTCCTGCATGAACAATTGTTTTAAAGTCCACTTCCTTAGGAAGGGGATTTAGGGGTAGGCATTTAAAGTCATCTTCATTGTAACCCCAGTACAGAACAAAAGATTTATCTTTAATGAAAGAGTATTTATTAACATAATCTGCTTTCATTGACTCTGTAACAAAAATTATTTTTTTCGCCTTCTCAAGAACAGACTTTTCAAGATTATTGTCAATCATAAGTGTGATTCTGCTTCGCCTGAAGTTTCGGTAATAAGAGATATCGACCCAGGGATCAATGAAAACAGGGAAGTAAGCAATGTCAAATTCTGATGATAACTTTTTAGCTACAAGATGTGTAGTGTGCGGAGGTCCGATTGAAATGATGGCATCAACTTTTTCCTTTTCCAGAAATTTTCTTCCTGCACGAACAGCTGGAAAATACCAACCAATGCGTGCATCAGGTATGAATAAATTCATCCGGATCCAGACCGATATTTTATGCGCAAGACTCTTATTCGCTGTAGAAATAGTTTCTGATGCAATAAGTTTTTCACCCGGCTTTTTACCAATAAGTTTTCTGTAGAGATTAAATGGCTCAATCGCTTTTGCTCTGATTACTTTCCAATCGGGATTGACTTTCGCGAGCAGGCTTTCATCTTTTTCTGTGAATGTTTCATCTTTTGTAGTAAGTATTATTGGTTGCCAATCGAATTTCTGAAGGTGCGTCATAATATCAAGAGGCCAGTGAAGCGAGGCTTTACCAGATGGAGGCCAGTAATATGTAATAAAAAGAACTTTCTTCATTTTTTCCTGCCAATAAATCTGATTACATCAGCTTTACCTTTGTGATAATTCCCTTCATGTAGTTCTGTTGTGATGCTTTCCAATAAAAGAATTTCCATTCTTCTGAACGAATTTAGAATATCTTTTTCGTCATACAAAAGATTTAAATCTTTCGGTCCACCCGAGTTATTATTGATTTGATTTTTATTAAAAGCCTCAAGAATGATTTTCCCGCCAGGTTTAACTGAAGAAATAATTTTATTGTGAATGTGATTTCTTATCTCATCAGGCAGATGAACAAAAAACAATCCTGCTAAATCATATTTACTTTCAGGATAATTAAAATCAGTAAGGTCAGAAATGAAATAATTAATTTTTACAGAATTCATTTTTGCAAGTTTTAGTGCTTTGTTTCTGGCTGATTCGCTAAAATCAATTGCGTCAACCTGCCAACCTTTTAATGCTGCATAAACAGCATTTCTTCCTTCACCTTCGCCGGGAAGAAGTAAATAACCGGGGTCAATCGAATCAATTTGTTCTTTGAAGAATCTATTCGGCTCTGTTCCGTAGATAAATTCTTCTGAAGAAAATCTTTCGTTCCAGAATTCTTTACTCATCAATATCCTTTATTTTTCTGTGGCAAATTTATCAAATCAATTTTGTAATCAGAAAGCAACAAAGTAATTATTCTAATTACATTTGTTTGAAATGAACCGGTTTATTTCTGAGAAAATCTAATTTATCGTATTAAATTCAGTGCTTTGTATTTCTTTTATCACAGGATAAACGGGAAGAGTTTTTTATTTTTGCATCAGAAACTGAAAGGAATGTTGATGGATGTTAATATCAGAAATATTCAAAGATTTATCGTAGTTGGCGACCGTGTTTTAATTAAACCCGAGAGTGAAGAAAGCAGAACTGCAAGTGGTCTTTACCTTCCTCCGGGAGTTGCTGAGAAGGAAAAAATTCAGAGCGGTTATGTAATTAAAGTGGGACCAGGTTATGCAACTGCAACTCCACCCGATGAAGAGCCCTGGAAATCCAATGAAGAAAAAGTTAAGTATATTCCGCTTCAGGCAAGGGAGGGCGATCTTGCAATCTTCCTGAGAAAAGAAGCATATGAAATAGAATTTGATAAAGAAAAATATCTGATTGTCCCTCACTCAGCTATTCTGCTGCTGATAAGAAATGAGGACCTTTTTTAATAAATCAGAATATAATCACTGCGATTGAAAAGAAAAGAGTTGCTACAATTACAAACCTCATTATAATTGAAAAATCATTTGGTCTTTCTTTTGCAAATACATTCCCAATATTAAAATCTTCTTGTGTCTGTTGACGACTTACAATTGTATTCATAAAGCTCTCCTTGGTTTTAATTATAGCAATGCAAAAGGTGTGCAAAACTTTTTTTGACGAAAATCTTGTAACTATTTAATAAAAATGAAGAGGTAATTTGTTGGATAGTTTAATGGCGACAAATTTGGTGGCAATAGTGTCGTTTATGACAATTTTGTTAATGCCTTTCTTTGATTTTTTTAAGTTTTCTTTGCAAAGACCTTTCGCTCATTCCGAGAATATTTGCAGCTTTTGTAACATTATTATCTACCTGTGCCATCACATATAAAATATGATTCTTTTCCATCTCTTCTAAAGAGATAAGATTGGTGATAGCTTCCTCAGCTTTTTTGGTAATAAAATCTTTAGGCAGATCAACAGATTCAAGTTTCTGACCGTCTTCGCTTTTCATAACTGAGTTAAAAATAATGTTCTCCAGTTCTCTTACATTGCCGGGGAAAGTATAATGTCTTAATTGATTGATAGCTTTTCTCGAAAGACCTAAAATATTTTTATCATACTTTTGATTAGCAACTTTAATAAAATGATTTGCCAGTAGAATTATATCCTCGCCTCGTTTTCTTAAAGGAGGCAGATAAATATATCCTCTGTTCAAGCGGTAGTATAAGTCAGCACGGAAATTTCCTTTTTGAACTTCTTCCAGCAAATCTTTATTTGTAGCAGCAATAATCCTGAGATCCAGTTTTATAGGTTGAGAACTTCCTATTCTGTAGATTTCATTATATTGAATTACTCTTAGTAACTTTCCCTGAAGTTCTTTAGGTAATTCACCGATTTCATCGAGAAAGATAGTTCCACCATTTGCTGCTTCGAAATAACCTTGCTTATCACTCACAGCACCTGTAAAAGAACCCTTCAGATGACCAAATAATTCACTTTCGAAAAGTGTTCCGGAAATTGAAGCCATATTAACAGCAACAAACGGTTTATCCCTTCTTGATGAAAGCTGATGAATTTTCTTTGCAATTAAATCTTTGCCTGTTCCGGTTTCACCGGTGATAAGAATAATTTCATCTGTTGGGGCGAAAATTTCGATCAGGTTAAAAACTTTTGTCATTAATTCAGAACTTGCAATTATTTCATCGTATCTGTTTTTAGGTTCTGATTTTACTTCAATAAGATTATCACGTAAAACATCCCTTTCCTTTTCAAGTAGTTTATAATTCAGTGCCCTCTTTATCGTAAGAAATAATCTATCTGTTTCGGGAGGCTTTACAATAAATTCATAAGCACCGAATTCAACAGCTTTCATTGCGAGATTTTTATCGTCAACTGCAGTGACAATTATTACGGGGATATTCGGATATTTGGGATAAATTCTCTCGAGTAGTTCCAATCCACTCATTTCAGGCATGTAAATATCGAGCAAGATTAGATCAACTTCGTTGGAATCCAGTATTTTTTCAACATTCAAAGGGTTTGGTTCGGCTATCACATTTTCGTAGCCTTCTTGTTCAAGGATTGACTTTAAAAGTTCGAGATATGAAACTTCGTTATCAACAATCAGAATTGTGTTTTTTGAAGACATACAACATACTAACTGAAAAGTTTAAAAAAATACAGTGAAAGAATAAACTTTCACTGTATTAAAATCAAATGGTATTTAATGAACTATCATTCATACCAGGAAACAATTTCGAACCCACCTGTTCCGGGGAAAAATGGTGGTGATGCGGTCATAAATCTTGTATCGTACCGATAAGATTTACTAAATCCCGTTTTAATAACTCCATTATTAAAAGTTCCAACTGCTTGTCTGGTATTCTGAATTATTCCACCTAAAAGATTTATCGTACCGCTAACCGGTCTGGAACTGTAATTTTCTGCACCAAAGCCACCGTTTTGAACATAAATTGAAGCATGAATATTAATCTCACTTCTATTTGGTGTATTATCAGTAATCCATACATTGCTTTGAGCAACAATTCCTAACATATCAGTTGAAGTTGGATCAGTTCTTGGGTCCTTTGAGTAAACAATATCATCATCCAACCAGATATTACCTTTGCCGCTTGAGCTACCCGAACAGGCGATAGTGTATGCACCTTTAACAGTTCCTTGAATTCTGGCAATTCCGTTATCAACATAAATAACACCGTTTGGCGCTGCTGTTGGAAGATAAACGCTATCATAAGGAGTCATTGTGTTATATCTGAAATAAAGATAATCACCATTAAATTTCAAGTAAACAGTTCCTTTTCCTGCATCGTTGCCATTAAAATAAATTCCCTGATTTTGTGCAGGAGTTTTTAACGCAGTTACACCATTGGTCGGAAGTGATAAATCAACACCCTGCTCATAACCACCATAAAAATATGGTTTGTCCTGTGCCTGACTTGTATAGTACTGAATTCCTCCTTTTGAACTTGCCTTTCCAAAGAATACCGGATGATTTGCTGCTCTGAGTTTATCCTGTGTATGAAACGGTCCCCAAACAGTATCTTTATTCATCCACCAGATATTTGTTCCCTCATAAATAGAGTAGTAAGCAAACTTTGAAAATTTGCTTGGGGCAAAAGTAACCTCCACGCGACTGGTATCGTGTCTGAAAATACCAATAGATGTAATTCTCTTGATGTTCTTATATGCATCAATTGTTTGAACAGTAACATTTAATTTCCCGTTCTGATAATCAACATCATTATAACCGGAGTTCCAGGTAGAATCAAGGAATAGTTGGTTCGCTGCCATATTAGCGCCGCTGATAGCAATATTGTGGGATGTGGTTTTATTAAAGTAATCAACATAGTTATCAGTTACTCTTCCGGAAACAGTATTAAAATTATTGGCTACCACCATAAACAACATAGTAAAACCGGAAATAAGAATTAACATTGCTTTACCACTCATAATATTACTCTCCTATCTGTTTTTTAAATTTCTTGCAACTAATCGTATTTGTCTCCAGTATGCAGAGGAATACTTTTCATCATAGGCATAAACACTTTCTACTCGAATATTGATTTCATAGGAGCTTATTATTCCCGGATTAGTTATTGGCATTGGTACAGTATCACCCAGAGCATCAAAATAAATCAGATAAAACTGAGTAATTCCAAGATTCACTTCAGTTGGAGTATTTGTGTTTACAACTCTGTAAAGTAATCTGTCTCGGGGATTAGGAGTACTTGATAACTCGGAAGTTGGACCAAGATAATATCTTATTGAATCAATATTTCCATCGTTATTAATGTCTGTATAAAATTTAATGCTTGAAGAGTCTGCCTGAGCTATCGCCTTAGTGGGATCAGGAAAGTTTTGCCAGTTTGCACAATATCCCATTTTTCTGAAATCGTATTCAATAACCTGTGCAATTGTTGCAAGGTTTTGCTGAAGGGACAGTTCGCCGCTGTAGTTATAGGTTTTTTCTGCTGCAGAGTCGCTTAGTCTTAAAACAGTTGTCAGTAAAATACCTCCCATAACCATTGAGGCAAGTATGTCTAAAATTGTACTATAACCCATTTAAATAATCTCCTTTTATCTGAAATACCAATAACTATAGACAGTTGATAATTCAAGCGTATCTCTTGCAAAATCACTTGTAATTCTCACAGTAAGTTTTTTATGCCAGGTTCGGTTTGATGTTGAGCCACCCGGATTAGTTGGTTCTATGTAAGTAACACTACATTGTGTGTGAAATGGAATTGTATATATTGTGTCGTGCTGGATATAATTATTAAAATCATCAAAGTCATCAAACACACCAGGTGTCTCTTGACCTAATGACGAAGAGAGAGTTAGAAGAGATAAACTATTAACAGGATCTGTTTTTGTTTTGTCGTCAAATGCTAATTTGCTGGCTTCCTCAATTAACGAAGTTCCAATAGATGTGGCTAAAATTCCCACTTTGGAATCCATTACAGTTTCATCCGTGCTAAGAATATTATTGTTCATTCGTAAAATAGTGAGAGACAATATAAGAAGAGCCCCCATCGCAAAAAGTGATTGACCTAGGTTCATAACCATCCTTTGTATATTTAAAAGTTCAGAGTATATATCAGCTTATCAATAAGTTAGAATCGACAAAAACTAATATGCAGGTAAGTAAAAAACTTCAAACCTTAAAAATAAAATAATTATTCCCACCAGCTTATTATTCTAAATCTCTTGGTTTTTAATAAACCAGCCACATGACTTAATGCTTCCTGGCTGTATAAACACTTGAAATTACCATTGGAAATTGTTAGATCAACGCTGGTTCCTGCTATAACCATTGCCCCGTAAACTTTTCCATTACCATTGAGTTTTGTTTTAATCGCTGCTTCTTTATAAGCAATTACAATTCCTCTATATGTAAAATTACCGTTGATCTCAAGGTCACCGTTCACAACCAGTATTCCACAACCTTCGAGATTAGAATTAAATTTGACAGTGCCATTAACAAAAGTAACTTTCGGATTATTCAATGTCCCGAGATCTGAAATCAGACTTAGGTTAGTATTCGAGTTCAAAATAATATCCGGATTACTGACAACATCCATTGCATATTCTGTCCAGTTTGTACTGTTCGAGACAACACCTACGCTTGGTTGTCCTCCCAGCCCTTCAATCAATGCCGAGCCACCGACAGAATTTTTTATGGTTGTAACATTGGTATTATTATCTACACCAATCCCATTTAATACATTTCCATTATTTAAAAGATTTCCGTTGATGTCATGATCAAAACCACTAACAGTGATATTGCCATTAATTCTTGCACCTGATACGGCATTTGTTGCAATATACATCCCAGCCGGAACAGGAAAGAAGGGGAGTTTATCTGCAGCTGCTTTTACAACAGTAGTATGCGTTACTCCCATAAAGTTAGCAACAGAAGTAACTGTTACTAAAGTATCGGGACCTTGAATTGTTATATCATAAGTGCCATTATTCAATTGATTTCCGTTAAAAGATTTATTTATCATCGTTGGATCAGCTTTCAATTTCTCAAGAAAAATTTCCACACCAGAATTTGCAATAAGTCGGGCTTGAGTTTGTTCAAACATATTTACTGTTGTTGCTAATCCCTCTTTGGAATTCGCATTTAATTTTAACAGGATTACAGCAACAATTCCTGCCATCCCCAAAACGAGTATAAGTGAACTTTTTCCCATTTTATATATTCCTTGGATTTATTGTCATTTCCCAATAAGTAAATGTTGAGTCAGGTACACCAGTTAAAAAGTTGTTAATCTTTTCAGTTGGCTCAACCCAAAACTCAACCTTGACATATTTAATACTGTCTAAAACTGCTGTTTTTACACCCGCGCCATTGAAGTAAGAAAATCTGAGTTTAACTAAACCGAGTGACGGTCCTGTAATTGAATCTGTAGAATTAACTACCCTGGTTACTACAATATCTCTTGTGTTTGAAGTTCCAGTGGCGTAAGTAGAATCCAACACAGTATATTCAACAACATCAACCGTTCCGTGTCCGGTTGTTCCTGGCGCATTAATATCAGCATAATATTTTAACCGTGTAGAATCTGCAACTAAAATAGCTGTTCCGGTATGATTATAACCGATTTTTCTCAAATCGTGGTTTAATATTTCAGCAATTGTCTTGGCATTCTGCTGAAGTTTAAGCTCATTATCAGAATTGTACGACACGCTTGTTGAATAGAGATTTAATTTGATTATCAGAAGAAGAATCATTCCTCCGATAAAAGTTGAACCCAGAATGTCTAATAATGCGCTCATTTTAAAAATTCCTTCAATTCATTATTTTGAGTGTAAAGTGAATACATAGGAGAGTTTAACCTGGTTTCTTAAATACGGGCTACTGACTGTAACTTCAACTCTCTTGAAAAATGTTTGTGCTAAGCTTATTTGCTGAGGATTTGAAGACGATACATAATCAATTTTACACTTTACGGTGTAATTTTCTGCATGTGGTAATGATATAGGTCTTTGATATCCATTATAGTCATCAATATCATCATATAAAGTAACATTACTTTCGCCACTTTCCGGTCCTAAGTAAGGACTTTCAGTTAGTTCATCCGGATTGATTGCACGGAATACTATAGTCTCTTCATCAAATGCCTTTTGTTTTATTTCTTCTATCATATCATCGGCAAGAGAAAATGCAGTTAAATAGACTTTATTCTCAACCTCAAGTCCTAAATTCTGAAGTACAGCTGCATTAAAATTGTATGATATAAATGAAAATAAAACTATTGAACCAATTGCTAAGAGTGACTGAGCATTTCCCATGTTTTCTTATTCCTTTAATTTGAAATTTGCTTTTTTATCTTGGCCAATTATTATGCCTCGAATTAAATCCGACACCTTCAAAATTTCTTATAACTTTTGTGGGTTTGTCCCACAACTATTTGCTGATTCAGAAGTAGTGGGAAAGTTTTACCTGTAATTTTTTCCTTTGAGACATTTCCTCATTTAACAGATAAAATATTTTTTTATTTTTGTATCAACTATGAAACAAAAATTGAAAGGTTATTTATGACTGCAAATTTTGATATGATTAAAAAGGTTTATTCATCATATAAGCAAAAATTATCTGATGCCCGCAATGTATTAAACCGACCAATGACATACGCTGAAAAAGTTTTATACACCCATCTCTGGGATAAACCAACCCGTGAATATGTTCGAGGAAAAGACTATGTTGAATTAGCTCCGGACAGAGTAGCAATGCAAGATGCAACAGCGCAAATGGCTCTGCTACAATTTATGTCATCAGGGAGAAAAAGAACAGCGGTCCCATCTACAGTTCATTGCGATCATTTGATTCAGGCACAGGTTGGTGCAAAAGACGATTTACTGAGAGCCGAAGAAGAGAACAGAGAAGTTTATGAATTTCTGGAAAGTATTTCAAAGAAATATGGAATTGGTTTCTGGAAACCGGGTGCAGGAATTATTCATCAGGTAGTTCTTGAAAATTATGCTTTTCCCGGAGGAATGATGATCGGAACCGATTCTCATACTCCGAATGCCGGAGGTTTGGGAATGATTGCAATAGGTGTTGGTGGTGCTGACGCAGTTGATGTAATGGCTGGAATGCCGTGGGAACTGAAATGGCCCAAACTGATTGGTGTTAAACTGACTGGTAAATTAAACGGCTGGACTTCACCTAAGGATGTTATTCTTAAGCTAGCAGGAATCCTTTCTGTTAAAGGAGGAACAGGGGCTATCGTTGAATATTTTGGTGAAGGTACTAATTCAATTTCCTGTACTGGTAAAGCTACTATCTGTAATATGGGTGCAGAAATAGGAGCTACAACATCAATTTTCCCATTTGATGAGAAAATGTCTTCTTATCTCAGAATCACAAAACGAGCTGATGTTGCAGCGCTTGCCGAAGGACTCGCTGATGAACTTTGTGCTGATAAGGATGTTATTGAACATCCCGAAAAATATTTTGATCAGATAGTTGAAATAAATCTTGATGAGCTCGAGCCACACTTAAATGGTCCTTTTACACCGGATAAAGCATGGCCAATTTCAAAGATGAAAGAAGCTGTTCAGAAAGAAGGATATCCTGATAATATTTCTGTTGCTCTTATTGGAAGTTGTACAAACTCCAGCTATGAAGATATTGACAGAAGTGCAAGCATTGCAAAGCAGGCATTGGTAAAAGGACTTAAGGCAAAGTCTCAGTTTACGATTACTCCTGGCTCAGAACAAGTAAGGGCTACAATTGAAAGAGACGGACAATTAAAAGTTTTAACTGATATCGGAGGATTAATCCTTGCAAATGCCTGTGGCCCTTGCATCGGAATGTGGAAAAGAATGGATATTAAAACCGGTGAAAGAAATACAATCGTAACTTCATTCAACAGAAACTTTGCAAAAAGAAATGATGGTAATCCTGAAACTCTTGCATTCGTTGCATCACCAGAGATTACCACTGCACTTGCAATAGCCGGCAGACTGTCATTTAATCCACTAACTGATGAACTGGAAAATGAGAAGGGTGAAAAAGTAAAGCTTGATCCTCCTTATGGTGAAGAGCTTCCCCCAAACGGTTTTGATGAAGGAAGCAGCGGATTTATTCCCCCTGCAGAAGATGGAACTGCAGTAGAAGTAAAAGTTGATCCAAAGAGCGAACGGTTACAACTTCTTCAACCATTTGAGCCCTGGGATGGAAAAGATTTTGTGGATTTACCTGTATTATTGAAAGTTGCTGGCAAATGTACAACAGACCACATTTCGATGGCTGGTCCCTGGTTGAAGTACAGAGGACATCTTGATAACATCTCTAACAATATGTTTCTTGGTGCAATAAATGCATTTACCGGTGATGCCGGAAAAACAAAAAACATTTTCACTGGTGAGTATAAATCTGTTCCTGAAGTAGCAAGACAATATAAAGCGAAAGGCATTGGCTGGGTTGTAATTGGCGATGAAAACTATGGCGAAGGTTCATCAAGAGAACATGCCGCAATGGAGCCAAGATATCTTGGCGGAAAAGCAATTATTGTAAAAAGTTTCGCACGGATTCACGAAACAAATCTTAAGAAACAGGGAATGCTTCCGCTTACTTTTGCTGATCCTAAAGATTATGAAAAGATAAAAGAAGATGATAAGGTTACTATTTTTGTTTCACAACTTGAACCTGAAAAACCATTGAAAATGCTAGTAAAGCATGCAGACGGAACGCAGGACGAAATCTGGCTTAATCATACTATGAGTGCCTCTCAGATTGAGTGGTTTAAAGCCGGAAGCGCATTAAATCTTATTGCAAAGAGTCAGAAGCATTGATCCTTTCATTGGGGGTTTCATTAAAAGGTTTTTATTGTCAGCCATTTTTCATCGTAAACAGCTGATGAAGGGCTGACAATTAAACCTTAATTTTACCCGATGTCTCAGCTACTGCAATTCTTTTATTGATTCTTTATAAATTTTTTCAAGCAATTCAGAAAGCTTTTTCTTTTCGTCCTTATTCAAACAATCTGAAATTAATTTGTTCAGGTTATCAATATCAGGTCTGATTTTATTAAGCAGTTTAATTCCTTTCTCAGTAATTCTTGTTAAGGATAGTCGTTTATCTTTTTCGGAATAATATCTTTCAACAAGATTTTCTTTTACTAGTCTGTCAACTAATCTGGTTACATCGGGAGCTGGTTCTATCATTCGAGAAATAATTTCACATCGGGGATAGCCATCTGGATAAGCTCCCTTTAAAATGCGAAGAACATTATACTGCGGCACAGTTAACCCATATTCTGAGAGAACAGCGTCGTGTTTTGATCTCAGATAATTAGATGTAACAAAAATGTTCAGTATAACTTCGAGATCTTCAGAGTCAAAATTTTTTGACTTCAATCGCTTTTTTAATATCTCACCCATTGATTACATACATTTAATTTTTATTCTCACAAACATAAAATATTTTAATTTGAATGGAGAGGGTAATTTCAGGTATAAATTATTATAATCTGAAGGTGAATTTGATAAAACCAAAATTTTAAAGTCCGAATTTATTTAAAAACCATTTTTAATTTTTGAACTAACTTACATTGTTGTTTTTATATCAGATTCAGCTAAAATGAAAACTCTTTCTTTCACCTTAATTCTGCATAGCATTCGGAATTCATTATTGTTATTTTCCAACAAATAAAAAGGAATATTTTTCGTTTATATGACTTTTCTAAATCCCGCTGTTTTAATCGGATTACTTGCTGCTGCAATTCCTGTTATAATTCATTTGTTAAATCTTCGGAAGCTGAAAAAAATTGAATTCAGCACCTTGGCATTTTTAAAGGAATTGCAGAAGAATAAAATCAGGAAAATAAAAATCAAACAATGGTTGTTGTTGGTTCTTCGGATTTTGATAATTCTTCTGATTGTTTTGGCTTTTGCCCGTCCTGCATTACGCGGATTGAGTATAGCCGGTACTACTTCTGCAGCTAAGACAACTGCAGTTTTAATTGTTGATGACACATACAGTATGTCGGTTTTAAGTCAGAATGGTTCTTATTTCAATCAGGCAAAAGATTTTGCAAAGAAAATTATAGAGCAATTAAAAGAAGGAGATGAAGGCGCTATTATTTTCATCAGTGAAGCAGATCAGCAACAAAATCTGACAAGTGATTTTAATTTACTCATTGATAAACTGAAACAGAAAGAAATTTCTTATTCAAAACCTGATTTGAGTAAAGTAATAGCGATTGCATCTGAATTGGTAAATAAAAGTAACAATTTTAACCGGGAGATTTATCTGTTCACTGATTTTCAAAAGAATATCTTCCCTCCTGCAGAAATAAAATCAGACCTTAGTGAACTTCTGAATGAAAATGTTAAGCTATACTTATTTCCGCTTGCTGACAGAGAAGTTTTTAACATTGCTATTGATGATTTGAAAATTAACAATCAAATCTTTGAAAAAGGTAAACCAATTAAATTTCTGATTTCGGTCAGTAACTATTCAGAGCAGAACATTCAGAACGGTGTCCTTTCTTTGTTCATAAATAATACACGAACCGCTCAAAAAAGTTTTGAGATAAAAGCAGGGCAATCAGTTCTGATTGATATTGATGCTGCATCGGATGCTACCGGCTTTATTGATGTATTTGCGGAAATTGAACCCGATGATATTGAGTATGATAACAAAAGATTTAGTTCTCTGTTTATTCCTGATAATATCTCAGCTTTGATTATCTCAGATGAAAATCAATCCTCATTATTTCTGAAATTAGCACTTCAGACTTTCGGTAATGGAAAGATTACGATTGAAGAAAGAAAATCAAATCAGATTGGTGGATTGCAAATATTTAATTATGATCTTGTTTTTCTTTGCACTTATAATGTTATGAATGATATTGATAAGTTAAATAAATATCTGAAAGATGGAGGAAGTTTGGCGATTATTCCTCCGGTTAAAACTGAACTGGACAAATTTAACGGGATATTAAAAAAATTAAATCTTCCTGAGGCATCTGGTGTTGCAGGAAAGTTAAATGAAAAATCTTTTTTGGTTCAATTTGATAAAATTGATTTCAGCCATCCGGTATTTTTAAATCTTTTCAGGAAAGACGACAAAAAAAGTTTTGAATCTCCGGTGATTAATCATTACATCAGATATTCAACTCAGGGAAAAGGGAACAATATTATTGCATTAACTGATGGCTCTTCTTTTCTCAGTGAGTTCAGAATTGGTAGTGGAAAATTGTTTATATTCAACACTGCTTTTGATCCCGGATGGAGTAATTTACCAGTCAAAACAATATTTGCCCCTTTGATAGCTAAGTCAGTTTTATATCTTTCGCAGAAGGAAAAATTAAATAACAATCTGATTGCGGGGGAATCATTCAATATTGATATAGGTAAAATTAAATCTGCCCAATTAAAAATAATAAGGCCAGACAGCACTTCAGATTTTCTGAATGTTAATCTGACAAATCAAAAGTTCATCGATTATAAAAATACTTACCTGACAGGATTTTATAAGATATTTTCAGGCAATGAATTAATTGATAACATTGCAGTGAATCATGAAAAATCAGAATCAAACCCTGTTTATGCGGAGGTAAAAGATTTTGAAAAATTTCTTCAGCAGTTAAATTTTAAAGGTAAGTTAATTGAAATTGATGTGAATCAGAATCCATTGGAATCAATTAATCAGGCAAGGTTCGGTTCAGAATTATGGAGAATGTTTCTACTGATTGCAATTCTTCTTGCAATAATCGAAATGACAATAGCCAGAAACCTCAAAAAAGAAGTTGAAGGTATAAGTACAACAAATTAAAGGGACTGTTAAACTAAGAATGATAGAGATAAAGAATATTCCTAAAGAACGAGCAATGCTTGTTGCTCTCGACACAAAAGAATTTTCTAAGGAAATTGTTGAAGAACATATTGATGAACTTGAGGAATTAGCTGATACAGCAGGTGCTGAAACTATATTTAAAATTGTTCAATCAAAAAGACGAATTGATCCGGCTTATTACATTGGAAAGGGAAAAGCCGAGGAACTCGCTCAGTTAATTGAACTGAATGAAATCAACATTGTTATATTCGACGATGATCTTACACCTGTGCAGGTTCGTAATCTCGAGAAAATGTTCAATAGAAAAGTTCTTGACAGAAGTGGGTTGATACTCGATATCTTTGCAACAAGAGCAAAAACAAAAGAGGCAAAAACTCAGGTTGAACTTGCTCAACTTCAATATATGCTTCCGAGGTTAACCCGTGCGTGGACTCACCTTTCAAAACAATATGGTGGAATTGGTACAAAAGGTCCCGGCGAAACTCAGATTGAAACTGATAGAAGATTGATCCGGACAAGAATCAGTTTACTGAAAGATAAATTAGAAAAAATTGAAGCACATCGGCAGACGCAAAGTTACGGCAGAAAAAACTTTGTGAAGATCGCACTTGCTGGTTATACTAATGCTGGTAAATCAACTTTGTTTAATCTTCTCACGCAAGCAAATGTATTTGCTGAGAATAAACTTTTTGCTACACTTGACTCAACAACGCGCTCTATTGAGCTTGATGATACACATAAAATCCTGATTTCAGATACGGTTGGTTTTATTAGAAAACTTCCTGCTCATCTTATAGCATCCTTTAAAAGCACTCTTAATGAAGTAAGAGATGCCGATATAATTTTACATGTTATTGATATTTCGCATCCATATTTCGAAGACCATATAAAAGTTGTTGATGAAACTCTCAAAGAATTTGGCAGCTCAGAAAAAAAGGTTATAAAAGTTTTTAATAAGGTTGATGTTGTTTCAGATAAATCATTAATTGATTTTGTTAAGAATGTTTATAAGGAAGGTGTAATTATTTCTGCATCAAGAGGAATTAATATATCATCTCTGAAATCTTTGCTCAAAAATATTCTGCAGGAGGATATTGTTGAGGAAAAAATTGAGTTGCCGATTACTGCATCTAAAAAAGCTTCGCAGATTCACAACCTTGCTGAAGTAATAAAAACAAAGTATGATGAAAATAAAATTCAAATTATCTACAGAACCACAAAGCAGAATGCTGAGAAAATCAGAAAATTTCTTTCTTTAGAGAACATATTTCCTGCAAATCTTGCCTGACTGCAGACAGAGACGCAAAGCTGCTAATTATAACCACTAATTGCGAAGCCATTGATGTAATTCATCCTTCGAACACTTTGAGATAAGACGAATCAAAAATCTCAATCAACCAATCATACAATCATTTAATCAATCATATTATTCAATATTCAATAAACAATTCCCAATTAGCTAATGATTGTCACCCAATGACCAATGACTAATGACCAATGACTAATGACTCCTTTCTACCTCTTACGGAGATGCAAAGTCGCTAAAAGATTTTGTTTATTATATTCTCATAAAACTACTTTCCTCTTTCATCTTCGCTTAGTTTATTTTTACATACTAAGTTTAATTTTTCTCAGGAGGAATAATGTCTATCGTACTTGATGGCTATAATCTTACAATAGAAAAGCTTGTTTCAATAGCCCGCTATAAAGAAAAAGTCGAATTACATCCGGATGCACTCGAAAGAATAAAAGTTTGCCGTGCGATGCTTGAAGAGAAAATTCAGGCAAGAGAAATAATGTATGGAGTTAATACAGGCATCGGAGAATTTTCTGAAGTGGTGCTTTCTGATGAACAGGTTAAAGATTTTCAGAGATATCTGATTTACAATCATTCAGCAGGAATCGGAGAACCTATGCCGATTGAATGGGTTCGTGGTGCAATCGCCAGCAGAATAAATGTTCACGCACACGGCAACTCGGGTTGCAGACCTGAAATTACCTTAACTTTAGTTGAAATGCTAAACAAAGATTGTATTCCGGTAGTTTGTCAGAAGGGTTCTGTAGGTGCTTGCGGAGATTTAGCTCCAATGTCACAAATTGCTCTGTTGATGCTTGGTGAAGGTGAGGCGTACTATAAAGGAGAAAGACTTCCCGGAAAAGTTGCATTTGAAAAAGCAGGTATTGAAGTCCCAGGTTTGAAAGCAAGAGACGGTCTGGCAACTATAAACGGTTCTAATTTTATTACAGCAATAAGTGCTTTACATCTCTATGATATCAACAGATGGTTGAAGCAAGCTGAAATTGCTGCTGCAATGACACTCGAAGCTCTCCACGCAAATATGAAACCTTATGATGTTCGGCTTCATAAGTTGCGCGGATTTTCAGGTGCAGTTCGCAGTTCGCAGGTAATTAAAAAATGTATTGAAGGAAGTGATTTACTTACAGGTAAACTGAAACA
>FWPV01002873.1_pt1 | contig 40589 bp, 38 predicted proteins | sample 2228371 | NCBI WGS metagenome assembly FWPV01 (sample SAMEA103939776, study PRJEB20133) | metagenome
TAATCTTAATTAAATATTTTTATGAAAAAATATTCTACAGATCAAGAAAGATTTTGGGCAGGTAAATTTGGAAATAGTTATTCCAAAAGAAACAGAGGTAGTAAATTGTTGTCCAGTCAAATAGCTTTTTTTTCTAGAGTCTTGGAGAGAACCAATATGGTTCAATCTGTAATAGAGTTTGGAGCAAATATCGGGATCAATCTTAAGGCATTAAAATTTCTTATACCTAACATTCAACTATCTGCGGTTGAGATAAACAAATCAGCTATTCAGGAATTGAAGAAATGGAAAGAAGGAAAGGTAAAATTGTACAATCAATCAATCTTAGATTTTAAAATTGATTATCAAAGAGATTTTGTTTTGGTTAAGGGGCTGCTTATACATATTAATCCGGATAAATTAAACTTGGTATACGAATTACTTTATAAAACCAGTTCTGCATATATTTGTATCGCCGAATATTATAATCCTACGCCAATAGCGATAAAATATAGGAATTATAATGACAGACTCTTTAAACGCGATTTTTGCGGTGAATTAATGGATAAATATAAAGATTTAGAATTAATTGATTATGGTTTCATTTATCACCGGGACAATAATTTTCCTCAGGATGATATAAATTGGTTTTTATTAAAAAAGATAGGCAATAACACTGGAGGGAGATAATGATAAGGTACTGCAAAAAATGTATCATGCCGGAGACAAAACCAGATTTATATATAGATAAAAACGGAATATGTAGCGCCTGCCGTTATTTTGAAAACAGGACGGAGATTAACTGGATTAAACGTAAAAAAGAGTTACAAAAGATTCTTAACTATTACCGTTCAAAGAATAGGCAAAATTATGATTGTATTATTCCTGTAAGTGGAGGAAAAGATAGTCATTTCCAGACAATAACCATGCTTGAGTTAGGTATGAATCCTTTATGTGTGACTGCAACGACTGATAAATTAACTGAAATTGGTAGGAGAAATATTGAAAGTATTAAAAACCTCGGAGTAGACTGTCTTGAAGTTTCAGTAAATCCTATTGTAAGAAGAAAAATTAATCGTTTAGCTCTGACTCAAATTGGTGATATTTCGTGGCCAGAACATGTGACCATTTTTACGGTTCCTGTCCATATTGCTGTAAAATTTAATATCCCACTTATTATATGGGGAGAAAATCCTCAACATGAATATGGAGGTCCTGCTGGTGCGGCGAAAAACAATGTTTTGACAAGAAAGTGGTTGGAAGAATTCGGAGGGCTTTTAGGGTTAAGAGTATCTGACCTTTTGGGTCAGGATGGAATTAAAAAAGAAAATCTAATACTATATACCTATCCTTCAGATAAAGAGTTAGCAAAGGTGGGAGTAACAGGGTTGTTTCTTGGATATTATGTGCCTTGGGATGGTTATCATAATGCCCTGATCGCTCAAGCCTATGGTTTTAATACTTATAATAAAACAGTTGAAGGATCTTTAGTGAACTATGAGAACCTTGATAATGCTCAAACCGGAATTCATGATTATTTCAAATTTCTCAAATATGGATTTGGAAGAGCAACAGATCTAGCATGTTTGCATATAAGACGAGGAAGGTTGACTAGACAGGAAGCAATAAGGTTAGTAAAGATTCATGACGGTAAATTTCCATGGACTTATTTAGGTTATCCGATAGAAGAAATTTTAAAGGATATAGATATGACTTTAGATGAATTTATCAGAGTATGTGATCGTTTTACGAACAAAAAATTATTTCTTTGTGACTCAAGGGGTAATTTAATAAAGGATAATCAGGGAAATCTGACTAAGATTAATTATGATAATGTATAATTCCGTGTATGAAAAGTGTCGTTATAGTAGACTACGGAATGGGAAACTTGGATTCTGTGAAACGTGCTGTTGAAGAATGTGGAGGTACTTCTTTCATAACTAGGCAACCTCAAGATTTTGAAAAGGCAACACATATTATTCTTCCGGGAGTTGGGGCATTTTCCGATGCAATGCAAAATATAACAAAATTAGGCCTAAGTGACATATTGTCAAAACAGGTAGTAGATAGAGGGATCCCCTTTCTTGGTATATGTTTAGGGATGCAGATTCTAGCAGAAAAAGGATTTGAAGAAAAAGAGAGTATTGGATTAGGTTGGATAAAAGGAGAAGTAAAAAAATTGAAACCTAAAAGCTCTGAAGAACGTATTCCTCATATAGGTTGGAATGAGGTTATATTTACTAAAGATACAGTTTTAAACAGAGATATTCCATCGGGTAAAGATTTTTATTTTGTACATAGTTATCATTTCGTTTGCAGAAATAAAAAAAATATTATTGCTTATACTCCATATTGTGGTAAATTTGTATCAATCGTCAGAAAGGACAATATATTTGGTGTCCAGTTCCATCCCGAAAAAAGTCAAAAAATAGGCTTTCAACTGATAAAAAACTTTTTATCTTTCTAATGCCATATGTTGAAATTACGTATTATTCCTACTCTCCTCTATAAGGATACAGAACTGGTAAAAGGTGTGAAATTTAACAGTTGGAGACCAATTGGTAGCCTAATGCAGGCAGTCAAGCTCTATAATTTACGTGAAGTAGATGAGCTTATTTTTCTTGATATTACAGCTACAATCAAGAAACGCCCTCCTGATTTTGCTCTAGTTGATGATTTCGCTGATGAGTGTTTTATGCCTTTGACAGTTGGCGGTGGAATAAAAAAGCTTGATGACGTTAGACGGTTATTAAGTGTTGGTGCAGATAAAATAACTTTAAACACCGCTGCATTTATTAATCCAAGACTAATAACAGAAATAGCGAGGAAATTCGGTTCTCAATGTGTCGTTGTCTCCATAGATGTAAAAAGAAAAAAAGGTGAATACGAGGTATATATCGAATCTGGAACTAAGTCTACAGGGGTTGATCCAGTATTATTTGCGAAGAAAGTGGAATCTTTAGGAGCAGGGGAAATTCTACTAACTTCAATTGATTTGGACGGGACAATGAGTGGTTATGATATTAATTTAGTTAAAAATGTTACTAAAGCAATATCCATTCCAGTTATTGCTTCTGGTGGTGCTGGGTGTTTTAACCATATGTTAAAAGTCATAAATGAAGGTGGAGCTTCTGCTATAGCAGCTGCAAGTATTTTTCATTTTACTGAACATACTCCTATGGAGGCGAAACAGTATTTATATAGACATGGTATAAATACCAGAATATAACATATTTAAATTATAAAAATATGAATATATTATCAAAATATCGAAGATTACAAATGGAATGGTTATATAAAATACACAAGAAAGATATGTACAGGGGTACAGTCCTTTTTTGGGTTCCTGGAGGTATGCCAGCATTGTTACAGGTTGAAGGAGCTATAGCGGCAGCTTTAAAACTTAGAGGCGTAAAAACTCATGCCATCATATGTAATGGTGTTTATAAGGCTTGTGCTTTAAGAAATTCAAATGAAAATATTCCTATTAACAAATGGCATGAAAGATGTAGAGACTGTGTGAAACAAACGACGTATATATTGGAAGGTTTTGGAATATCTTATTCATTTATTGGAGATTATATTTCTTCTAATCTTAAAAAAGAATTAAAAGATCATTCTAGAAAAGTACGTTGGAAAGATCTAGATAATTTGACATATAAAAATATTCCATTAGGAAAAAACATTAAATCTGCAATCATAAAATTTTCTCTAGGAAAATGTTTATTTGATCTTGAAGAGCTTACTCAAGCGTATACATTAAGCGCAATTATATGTATGGAGGCTACAGTCAGAGCTTGTAATAAATTTAAACCTGACAAAATGTTTATGTCGCATGGAATATACGTTGATTGGGGTCCGGCTTTAAATATAGCTTTATCGAAAGGCCTGACAGTATCGGCTTGGATGGCTTCATATTTGCCTGCCCGTTTTTATTTGAGGAATCTAAAAAAACAAGGGAATATTGATTTTCATGGCATGAGTGATGAAGCATGGAGAAGAATTTCTGCACAGAAACTGTCACCAAAGCAGAATAAGATATTAAACCACTATCTGATTAACCGTTATCAAGAGAACAAAAGCTTTGATATTAAAAGATTTTTCAAATATTTAGGAAATTCTGATTTTTTGAGAAGAAAATACCATCTGACAGATGATAAACCAGTGTGGGGTATTATGGCGCATATAAATTGGGACGCAGTCTGCGATTATTCACCAATGATCTATAATTCTTTTGACGATTGGATTTTAGACACGATAAAAGAAATTATTAAGATTAAAGAAGTTGAGTGGTTAATAAAAATTCATCCTGCAGAGGCTTGGGAAAACACTTTAAGCGGAGTGCAAAAATTAATAGAAAAAAACTTCCCTTCGTTGCCCAGACATATTCACCTTATTAAAGCAGAAGAAAAAATTAACCCTCTCGATTTTATTCAGTTTATCAGTGGAGGAATCACCGCTTATGGAACACTAGGACTAGAACTAGCTTTATTAGGTAAACCAGTGATATTAACAGGAGAAGCACATTATGGGAATAAGGGTTTTACCTATGACTGTAAAAGCATAGCTGATTATAAGAAGATGTTAAGGCGAGCAGTATCAATAAAACCACTTACACAGAAACAAATTAATTTAGCCAAAAAATATGCCTATTGTTATTTTATTAGGAGACAGATACCCATACCCGTAGTTAGGGATCCAAAATCGATTTGGTGGAAATTTAATTATAAAAAAAGAGATCTGCTTATTCCCGGAAAAGATCCTTTTATGGATTTTATATGTGATCGGATTATGGATGGAGAAGATTTTATTATGGATGATAATTTGACAGATTTGGCTACTAAAATATATTCTTGATACTCCAAAAGCTATGAAATTATCCAACAGTATCCGGGAAATAATAACTACAATAAAATTTCATAGGATGATGAATTCACTTGACAGAAAGAGCAATATAGAACAGACAGTAAACCAGTTAATATTGACAAATATTTACAAGAAAAATTTGTCTAGAAAAAAATCACTCCTTTCAATAAACGAAGTCGGCTTTAGTATCTATTCTCAAACAGACGAAGATGGTATTCTTTTATATATTTTTTCTCTGATTGGTATCCACAAAAAGCAGTTTGTTGAAATTGGTTTAGGCAGAAATTTGGAATGTAACTGCAGCAATTTAGCTATAAACTTTGGTTGGTATGGTTTATTTATTGACGGAGACAAGGAAACGATTAAATTCGCTGAATATTATTTCAATAATAACTCTAAAACCAAACTATTTCCGCCCAAGTTAAGTTATGCTTGGGTAACTAAAGATAATATCAATGGCATAATCAAAGATGCCGGTTTTAGCGGTGAAATTGATTTACTATCAATCGATATTGATGGTATGGATTTCTGGGTTTGGAAGGCGATAACTTGTATCAATCCTCGTGTGGTTGTAATTGAGGCTAATGCAAAATTTGGTTTAAGAAGCATCACTGTACCTTATGATCAGAACTGGACCTATAAATCGGAACAATATCCTCATTACCATGGAGCCTCCCTTCCGGCCATAGTTAAGCTTGGTAAACAAAAAGGTTACCGTTTGGTTGGTACGAATAGATATGGTTATAATGCTTTTTTTGTGCGAAATGATATCGGTAACAAGCTTTTACCAGCAGTGACAGTAGCAAGCTGCCGGAAGCATCCAACCAGAGAAAACGACAAAAAGATATTTGCCGAAATACAGAATTTGCCTTTTGTTAAGATATAGAACATGGCTGATGACAAAAAAATTTTTTTATTTGAGGGTTTTGATGAGTCAGGAGAAGTTTTCCAGTATGGACATGATATATATAGAGGTATCTATCGAGGTTATGGGAGGATGGCTAGGGAAATTCTTGCTATCATCGAAGAGAATAATTTATTTCAGAAAGGAATAATTGAGACTAAAATAATTAAGAATGATCTCTTCTTAAATTCTAATTTTGAAATATTACTTAAACACAAAAAAATTTCTTTCATTAACTATCCTCATGAATGGTGTACAGAGATGTTTAAAGATGCCGCTATTTTCCATATAGACCTTTTTCTTGAGTTAGGTAAATATGGATTAGTATTAAAAGATTGGCATCCTTTGAATGTTGTTTTTGATTTTAACCAACCAATTTTTATAGATTTTTCTTCAATCATTCTACAGAAATTACTCGAGGAACAGGAATATCTGAGGTATGTTGATTTACCATTTTTCTTGAGGAATCGATTAAAGCCTTATGAAGCACAAATTTACAGAATGTATCAACTTATGTTCGTTCCTTATTTTCTATTACCTATATATATGATCAGGAAAAAAAATTATAACTTAATTCATAAAAGAATTTATGAGACTACTTTGCATGTCAGTCGAAAAACAATTTCTGAGAATGAAGTTTTTGGTTTAAATCTAGTTAGTAGACTATGCTATAAATTTCAGAATTTATTGGATTTATACATTTTAAATAAAAATAATAACACGTTTTTTAAACGTCTTAAAAAAAATATAATCAAGATAGCTGTTTCGCCGTTGAAAAGTAATTATAGTGATTATTATAAACGGAAAAAGGAAAATTTTGCTTTTGATAAAAAAACTAATTGGACCAAAAAGCAGATAATAGTTGAAGATATCATAAAAAAATACAAGCCGAAGACGGTTTTAGACGTTGGTTGCAATACGGGTTGGTTTTCGATTTTAGCGGCCAGGTACGGTTGTGAAGTGGTGGCTGTTGATGTCGATGAAGCTTGTATCAATCAATTATACCTAACTACAAGAAGGTATAATTATCGTATTCTACCACTTGTTTTTGATATACTTGGTTATCCAAAAGATACCTATTCAGTTCCTTACGAGAATAAGAAGAATAAAAGAATAATTAACAGAGGGATACCGTTGCTACTTTCAGCAGATAAGAGGTTAAAATGCGAGATGGTAATGATGCTAGCACTGTTGCATCATCTTGTTTTAGGACAAAATTATAGTTTTTCTAATGTTTTCAAGATTATCAATAAATTTTCTGAAAAATATCTCGTGCTTGAGTTTGTTTCTATAGAGGATGAACTGATTCAAAATGAGCCAGAATTTTTTCCAGCATACAGTAAAAACCCTGAAAAATTTAAATTTTATAAGCTTGAAAATTTAATTTCGGAATTAAGAAAATACTATAGGCAAATTAATATTATAAATACAAATTCTTTAACCAGACCTTTTATCATCTGTATCAAGTAATGAAAATAGATATTTCCATCATTATTCCTACTTATAACCGCAGTGAGAGCTTGAGAAGATTATTAAATAGCCTAAGAAATCTAGATTTTCCACAGGAAAAATTTGAGGTGGTTATTGTAGATAACAATTCTTCTGATGGGACAAAAGCAATCACGCGGGAGTTTTTCAAAAAAAATAATCTGAACTATCGCTATATTATTGAAAATAGATTATCGTTTACGGTAGCTAGGCAAACAGGAGCAAAACATTCCAAAGGAAAAATTCTGGTTTTTGTCGATGACGATGTTACGGTTGAAAGAAGATGGCTTACTTCGATAAAGCACACATTTAATTCTGATAAAAATATCGGTATTGTTGGTGGACCGATCAAACCAGTTTTTGAAAAGAAACCTCCTAAATGGGTACTTGATATGAATGGTATTTGGCTTAGTCTTTTTGATCTAGGTAAAAAAGAAAAAGAAACTGAGGCAATTCCAGGGCCAAACTTTTCAATCAGAAAGTCGATTCTGCATGAGGTTGGAGGGTTTCCTCCGGATACTATTGGTGTGGAAGCAGAGGGTAAACCTGGTGTAGTTGAAAAAATTTATATAGGACCAGGAGATTGGGGTTTGTGCAAAAAAGTACGAAATATCGGTTATAAAATAATCTACCAGCCAGAGGCTTTGGTATATCACCATATTCCATCGGTTAGATTGACAGAAAAATGGTGGCAATCACGTTTCTACGGTGAAGGCTGTTGCCATGTGATTATGGATCAGTATAAGCATAATTATCACCGATTAGTTATAATCATTAAATTGATTGAATCAATGGTTAAGATATTGAAGTGGCTATTGATTTTATTTATCAGTCGAATATTCAAAATTAAAAGAAAAGAGATTCACCGATTTTGGTTATGGTTTTATTATGCGCAGTTTAAAGTATGGTTAGGAATATTTTATTACCGATAGATGGCAGAGAAACTGTGGAATTTTGGTTTAAGAGGAGTTTTACCATGGCAGCGAAATGAATTAATAAAATATTCCAGATGGATCAAATGAAGTTAATCAATAACCTCATCAATTATTTTCCTGTTAAAACACAGAATTTACTCAAATGTTGTTTATTTCCTTTTCTACGAAGAAAAAACCAGCCTATATTTAGTATCATAATCGAGAAAAATAAAAACAATGATCAAGAAAAGACAGCCTTGCTTTCATATATTACCGCGCCTTTCCGGCTAAAAAAGCCAGATTATCAGCAGATTACTTTTAGCAATACCGGTATTGCTAAAAGTATAGTTAGAGTCCTAAATAGATTGGGATACATAGTAGATGTAGTGGAATATACTGATACTAAATTTATTCCCACAAAAAATTATGATCTATTTATTGGACACGGTGGTTTTAATTTCAGAAATGTCGTTGGGAATCTTGGAAAGAGATGCACAAAAATATATTTTTCGGCCGGCCCCTATTGGAGATTTTGGAATAGAAAGGAGAAAGAAAGAATTGACGCGTTGAGAAAAAGAAGAAACGTAATTTATCCTTACGAAAGATTAGATGTGAGCGAGGATAAGATTTTGAGACGCTGTGATGCTATTGTGGCTTTGGGAAATAAGATAGTTTATGATAGTTACCGGGATTTTCCAAATGTATATACATTAAATAATGCGGCTTATCCAGATGATCATTTTGAGAAAACTGCCAAAGATTTCAAAAAAGCCAAGAACAATTTCCTGTTTTTTGCTGGTGGGGGCAATGTCCATAAAGGACTGGATTTATTATTGGAAGCTTTTAAGGAGATAAAAGCACATCTTTATATTTGCCAAACCATTTCGCCAGATTTTTACCGGATTTACAAGCATGAACTAGAGGATTATTCCAATATTCATTTTGTCAGCTGGGTCAGTTTGAGGAGTCCAAAGTATTATGAGATTGTTGATAAATGCACTTTTTTAATTTATCCCTCTTGTGCTGATGGTAGTCCTGGTGCAGTAATTGAGAGTTTGCATCAAGGGTTGATTCCTATATTAAGCAAAGAGGCGACTGTAGATACGGATGGTTTTGGGATAACGTTAAAAAACAATTCAGTGGAAGAGATTATCAAAACGGTAAATTATCTTTCTTACCGATCTGCTGATTGGTGCCGGCTTATGTCAAAAAAGACCAGAGAAGTCGCTCGAAAGCAGTATTCAGAAACCGCCTTTCTTCAAAATCTGGAAAAAATAATTAAAAAAATTATTAAGCAGAAAAGTCATTAAATTAAAATGAATAATTTTATTGATTATTTAAGAAAAATTAAGCGCTATATATTTCTACCGTTGTGGTTTATATATAAGATAAAATATCGCCTAAGAAGCGATAAATTGATGATAAAAAACGATGCACAGCCAAAAATTCAGAAGTTACATTCTAAGGAAGATGTGTTACAAGGATTATTGGCGAAGAACAAATCTAAGTCATTTTTGGAGATAGGTATTGGACAATTTCCACAGATTTCCCGCTTGGAATTAATAATAAAAAATAATATCAAATATACAGGTTTGGATTTTACTTCTGTTTGTGACGATCATTTAAGGGAAGTAAAAAGAAAAGGATTAAACTATAGAAATATCAAATATTTAGGAAACCACGAAGGCGCTTATACTTGGACTCTTTTTCAACTTTTTAAGAATAGAAAAAAGTTTGACATAATTTATTTAGACGGTCATCATACTTTTTACGTTGATCTGCCGGCTATTTTTTTGATCGATCTTTTATTAAAGAAAAGTGGATTATTAATTATCGATGATATTAATTGGACTCTTTCTTTTTTACAAAAGAACATGGCATCAAACTATTTGGATTGGTACTTTTACCGGAATATGTATGATTTTTCCCAATATAATTATAAGCAACAGCATATACCGCATATAAAAATGATTACAGAGGAAATAATGCTAAAACATTATAATTACAAAAGGTTAGAACAATACAGAATGGAAGATACATGGGTATTGGTGAAAACTAATTAATTTGTATTTTCTTGACTGTTATTTGTTAAGTAACTATTATACTTCTTGTAAAGAATATAACTATGCAGGAAATCGAAGAAATTAAATCAAAAGGTGAAACTTTAGTTTATATTCTTAAAAAGGGGAGAAATATTGATAAAACAAAGTTTTTTACCCCAAGGAGCGCCAATATGCAAGTAGGTCAGATTGTTTATCCTGCAGGAGGAGTTATTTCCAGACATTTTCACAAAAAGATCATGCGTCATCTTGACAGGACTGAGGAAGTACTTATCCTTGAAAAAGGAAGCAGTTTTTTTGACATTTATGATAATAATAAAAAATTAATCGCCACGCGAAAAGTCAGTGCCGGGGATATTATTATCATTATAGGAGGCGGTCATGGTTTTAGAGTGATTGAAGATTTGGTTCTTCTAGAAATTAAACAAGGCCCTTATACTGGGATTGATGAAAAAGAAAGATTCTAAACATGCAGATACCCGTCAGTGTACCTATTCTATCCGGTAATGAGAAAAAGTATCTCCTTAAATGTATTGAGACGGGATGGATTTCTTCAGAGGGCCCTTATGTTTCCCAATTTGAAAGTAAATTTTCCCAAAGAGTAGGCAGGAAATACGGAATTGCCGTCTGTAACGGTTCTGCTGCTCTTGAAGTGGCCGTGGCAGCTTTGGGTATAGGTAAAAATGATGAAGTTATTATGCCTGATTTTACAATTATTTCCTGTGCTGCTGCGGTTATAAGAGCCGGGGCAAAACCCATTTTAGTAGATGCCGATAAAGATACTTGGAATATGGATGTTAAAAAGATTGAGGAAAAAATTACAAAAAGGACGAAAGCTATTATGGTTGTTCATATTTACGGTTTGCCTGTAGATATGGATCCTGTTTTAAATCTTGCTAAAAAACATTCCCTAAAAATTATAGAAGATGCTGCGGAGGCGCATGGGTTGGAGTACAAAGGAAGACCATGTGGAAGCTTTGGTAATTTAAGCATTTTTAGTTTTTATCCAAACAAACTGGTTACTACTGGTGAAGGGGGAATGGTAGTAACAGACGATGAGGATCTGGCAGCACGATGTAAATCTCTTCGTAATTTATGCTTTCAGGAAAAAAAACGTTTTGTACACGAGGAATTGGGATGGAATTTCCGAATGACTAATCTTCAGGCAGCTTTAGGTCTTGCACAGCTTGAACGTCTTGAAAAATTTATAGCCATAAAAAGAAGAATGGGCAAAAAATATACAGATTTATTGAAAGATATAAAAGGGATACAGTTGCCATTACCTCAAACAAATTATGCGGAAAATATTTACTGGGTCTATGGAATAGTATTAAGAGAAAAAAGATTTAAGACAGAAAAAATCAGAGAAAAATTAGCAAGAATGGGGATAGGGACTAGGCCTTTTTTCTACCCGATGCATCTACAACCGGTCTTTAAGAAAATGGGATTATTTGAAAAAGAAAGTTTTCCAATTGCGGAAAACTTAGCTAGGCGTGGATTTTACCTTCCTAGTGGTTTAAGTTTGACCGATAAAGAGATTAAAAAGGTAAGTAATATTTTAAGGAGAATATTATCATGAACGTGTTTGGTGATTACGCTCGATATTATGATTTACTTTATCAGAACAAAGACTATGTTAGTGAGGCAAATTATATTGACAGATTGATAAAAATTTATGCAAATAGTGCAAAAACTATTTTAGATTTAGGATGTGGGACTGGGAAACATGCCCTGGCTCTCTCAAAGAAAGGATATATAGTGAGTGGTGTAGACATCTCAAAAGAAATGCTTGATTCAGCAAAAATTTTGCTTAAAAATTCAAAACAGAAAGGTGTAGATTTTATTCATGGAGATATTCGAAATATCAGGTTGGGTAAAAAATACGACGTTGTTACATCATTGTTTCATGTGGTGAGTTATCTGACTACTAATGATGACATAGTTAAAGCATTGACAACTGTTAATTTTCATCTTAAAAAAAGGGGTATTTTTATTTTTGACTGCTGGTATGGACCGGCTGTATTGGTTGATATCCCTAAGAAAAAAACGAGAAAGCTAGAAGATGATTCTGTTATTATTGAAAGAATATCCACGCCTAAATTACATCCAAATAAAAATGTAGTTGATGTAAACTATACGGTATTTGTCAAAGATAAAAAAGATATAAACACTCATATAAAGAGATTAACAGAGACTCACCGGATGAGATACTTGTTTAAACCAGAGGTAGAGTATTTTTTATCAAATACGGGATTTAAGCTCATTTATAGTAAAGAATGGCTAAGCAATAAAAATTTGGGACTCACTACTTGGGGGGCCTGTTTTATAGCAAGAAAAATATGAAAGTTGGTGTTTATTTAGGAAATAGTTCTTCTTACGATGGGGGAGGCTTTACCTTTAAGGAGACTATTGTTGATGCAATTTTACAAAATAGATCTTCCCATAAATTTTATATTTTTCATAGTAATAAAAAAAGGTATGTTAAAAAGATCTATGATCAAATCTTAAAAGTATCACAGAAGACCTTTTTTTCTCTGTTTGATGTTAATCTCAATATCTACAGAAGTGATTTGGAAAATAAGTTGTGCAGAGAAAATATCGATCTAGTTTGGTTTGTAACCCCAGAATTTGAAAATATTACATTACCTTTTATTATCACTGTTTGGGATTTACAGCATCGTGTTCAACCATTTTTTCCTGAGGTTTCTTTGGGGTTTGATGGGAAAGAATGGGAGAGGCGAGAAAATTATTATAGATCTATTTTGTCACGTGCGGCATACATTATAACTGGTACTCAAATAGGTAAAGCTGATTTAATGAGATTTTACGGTATACCCCAGGAAAGAATAAAAATTCTGCCTTTACCCACACCAGCATTTTTCTTGGGAAAAAACAGTACCAGACAGATAAAATTAGATTATAGATTGCCGAAGAACTACCTCTTTTACCCGGCACAATTTTGGCCGCATAAGAATCATATTGGACTTTTATTAGCGTTGAAAATTTTAATTGAAGACTATAAATTGGATTTTTCTGTTGTTTTTACTGGTTCTGATAAAGGAAATTTAGAATTCATCAAAGATAAGGTTAGAAAGTTAGGATTAGCGGAAAAAGTATGTTTTCTAGGATTTGTAACAAAAGAAGAGCTGATAACGCTTTATAAAAATGCCTTTGCCCTAGTTTTTCCAAGTTTATTTGGTCCTGATAATCTGCCGCCTCTTGAGGCGATGGCCTGCGGTTGTCCTGTAGTGGCGGGAGATATACCCGGGGCAAAAGAGCAATTTGGAGATGCTGCTTTATTAATTAATCCTTTAGATGAGAGAAAAATAGCTAAATCAGTGGAAACTTTATATAGAGACAAAAATTTAAAAAGAAAACTGATAGAAATTGGTTATAAAAGAGCTAATTCTTGGACAGCAAAGGATTATTTTAAAGAAATCTCCAAAATTTTAGATGAATTTGAATTCTACAGGAGGTGTTGGAAATAATTTTTGCATGAAAAAAGAGATAGATTTTTCTTTAGTAATCCCTGTCTATAAAAGTCGAAATACCCTTGAAGAGTTATACAGCAGGATTGTTAAAGTATTGTCAAAAAAAGGTTTTAATTACGAAGTTATATTTATCGATGACGGAAGCGATGATGGTTCTTGGAATTTGCTTGAGAAATTCTGTCGAAAAGATAAGCATGTAAAGGCTGTGCAGCTTACGCAAAACTTCGGTCAACACAACGCAATAATGTGCGGTTTTAGAGAAGCAAGGGGAAAATATGTTATTACTCTAGATGACGATCTGCAGAATCCCCCGGAGGAAATACCAAAATTAATCAAGAAAATTAATGAAGGATATGATCTTGTTTATGGAGAATACAGTTACAAGCAACATTCATATTTCCGCAACCTCGGTTCTATGGTGATTCAGATGCTTTATAAATTTATTTTTAAGGTTTCTGGTAATTTGACCTCTTTTAGAATAATACGAAGGGAAATAATCAGTAATATTTTAGACTATCAGCGCAATTATACCTTTATTGATGGACTTTTGGCTTGGCAAACAAAAAATATAGGTTATGTCTTGGTAAAACATGATAAAAGACGAGGAGGAGCTTCCGGTTACACGTTTAAAAAACTTATCCAATTATCATTAAATATGCTGACTAATTTCTCCATTTTTCCTTTGCAGCTAGCTTCGATTATAGGTTTCATATTGTCATTTCTAGGTATTGGCATAGGTGTTTATTTCATTCTTAAAAAAATATTGTTTGGTATTCCCGTAACCGGTTTTGCCAGTATTATTGCCTCTATTACGGTATTTTCAGGAGCACAGCTTATTACCATAGGACTTATAGGCGAATATATTGGCAGAATTCACTTGAATCTTAATAATAAACCACAGTACCGGATAAGAAAGATATTAAATAGTTGACAATGATTACCTTTCTTAAATGGGACTCCCGTTTTTTTGGAAAAAAAATTGCCAAGATAGATGTTGGGGTGGAAGGCACAAAGGAGACTTTTGAGAAGACACTTCAAATCTTTTATCAGAAAAATTATGACTGTGCTTATCTTGTGATACCTGAAAAAAGACAGGATTTGTTGAATTATTGCAGAGAAAAAGATTTTTTTTTAGCAGATAAAAAACTTTTAATGAGAAAAAAAACCAGTAGAATCAAAATAGGAGAATCTATTGATGTTGATATAGAGGAAAAATACTCATTAAAAGAAAAAAATATTTTGCAAGGATTGATTCATCAGCTTGCAGAAGTAGGCCGTTTCTATAAAGATCCGAATTTCAAACCTTATGCTTACAAGCTTTATGAAAAATGGCTATTTAATTCATTAAAAAAATCAGACTATAAATATTTTTTTGCTCGAAGAAATGATGTAACTATTGGTTTGATTACTTTAAGATTAATGGATAATAATCCTTATATAGATTTATTTGTTGTTGATAAAAAATACAGAAAAAGGGGAATAGGAAGAATGCTTCTTGGGACTGTTGATACTTGGGCAAAAAACAATAATTACAGTGATATTTTTGTGACTACTCAGTCTGATAATAAAGTTGCAGTTAGAGTGTATAAAAATTACGGATTTAAGGAGGAAAAAATAAGCTACATTTTTCATGTATGGCGAAGATAAAAATTCCTTTTAATCGGCCGGCTTTTGCCGGTAACGAACTAAAGTATATAGAGGAAGCGGTTAGATCTGGTAAGATTTCAGGTGATGGTATTTTTGCCAAAAAATGCACTGATTATTTTGAAAGAAAATTTGGCATTTTGAAAGCCTTTCTGGTGCCATCTGGTACAGCCGCTTTGGATCTTTCAGCCTTATTATTGAATTTTTCGCCTCAAGATGAAGTTATTTTACCATCATTTACCTTTACCTCTACGGCTAATGCCTTTGTTTTGTTTGGAGCAAGACCAAAATTTGTTGATATTAGACCAGATACTCTAAATATTGATGAAACAAAGATAGAAGCATATATAAATAGAAAAACAAAAGCTATCTGTTGCGTGCATTATGCCGGAGTTGCTTGTGAAATGGAAACGATAAAAAAAATTACAAAAAAGTATGGATTAATTTTAATCGAGGATGCAGCACAGGGAATCAATGCGAAATATAAAGATAGGTATCTTGGGACTATTGGAGATTTAGGAATTTATTCTTTTCATGAAACAAAAAATATAAATTGCGGAGAAGGCGGTGCTTTACTTATTAATAATTCTAAATTTATTAAACGCGCCGAAATTATTAGAGAAAAAGGAACAAACAGATCTCAGTTTTTTCGTGGCGAGGTAGATAAATATACTTGGCACGACATAGGATCATCTTATTTATTATCAGATATTCTCGCCGCATATCTATATGCACAGTTGGAGAAACTGAAAGAAATTACAGCAAAGAGAAAAAAAATTTACAACTATTACAAAGAAAATTTTAAGGATTTAGAAAAACGCGGACTTGTCCAATTACCAATAATTCCAAAATATTGCCAACCAAATGGTCACACATTTTATTTATTATTCGATAGTCAAAAAACACGCGATAGAGTGATGAGTGGATTGAAAAAAGTTGGTATACTAGCGGTGTTTCATTATTTGCCTTTACATACATCTCCTATGGGAAAAAAATTTGGATATAAAAGAGGTGATTTACCTGTTACGGAGGACGTATCTGGACGACTTTTAAGGCTACCATTATATAATGATATCTCTATAAAAGATTTAGAATGTATAAAAAAAACAGTAAAAAGACTATTATGAGTGAATCTCAAAACTTATAAATTAACGTAAATTTCGCCCTTTATATATTTTCCAAATAATTCGATTGATAATTTTACAGAGTATAAACTCAATATTGTTTGTATATTTTCTTTGGATTGTTTCATAATTGTTGATATTTATCAATTGATTTCTTAAAGCTGATGATTGGGCGAAAGGATGAATACGGTAATTGGAAATAATTCGGTCAAAGAAATTCCATTTTGTTTTATTGCTAATTCTAAGCCATAAATCTGCATCCATAGCCGAAGAGATTGTTTCATCAAAGTATCCGTGTTTATCAAATACTTCCTTTTTGATGAAAACAGCTTGATGTGGGATATAATTTGTGTATTTTAGAAGGTAGCTCCAGCCAATTTGGAAAATTTTTCTATTTGGGAATACACCTATGAGTTGTCCATTTACCTCTGTTGAATTTATTTTGCCGTATATCCAGTCAAGCGTTTTGTTTTTTTCTAAAAAGTCATTTACATCTCCTAGGACATCTTCATCATAAAATGAGTCGTCGGTATGAAGATGAATTAAAAATTCACCTTTTGCCTTCCTGATGCCATAATTCATTGCTGCAGAGATGCCTCTTGGTTTTTGTTGAAACACTTTGATGGGTAGTTTAGAGGAATATTTTTTTATTATTTTGATTGAATTATCAGTCGAATATCCGTCAATAATAATTACTTCAAAATTACGAAATTTCTGCTTATTAATGGATAAGAGACAATCGTTGAGGTATTTTTCGCTGTTTAAGACACAGGTAATAATGCTGAATTTCATATCTCCAAGTATAGCAAATATATTATTTTTTCAGTAAAATCCAAATAATGGGAAGATTGCTAATTATTTTTATTCTACTTAATGCCATTACGTGGTCATTAATTGTTCCTCTGTGGCATTTTCCCGATGAGCAGGCGCATTTTGGACAAGTAGCTTTTATAGTTGAGAAAGGAAGAAGCCCCAATATTAATGATGATAATGATTTGACGGAGGAAATTTATATTTCAGAGCAATTACTAGGAACTGTCCGCGACAAGATGGGTAATAATAAATTTACGTTTCATCCTGAATATCGTATTGAGTACTCTAATACAATAATAGGTAATTATGAAGCAAGTATTGCTGCTTTAGCAAAGACAAAAGCAAGAAGTAATTTTATGCACCGTGAGGCAACAAGATATCCTTTACTTTACTATCTACCTGCCAGTTTTATCTATAAATTATTTTATGCTTCTGATTTGTTTATGCGGGTTTTCATGGTTAGATTTTGGTCAGTTTTTCTTTTCATGGGGACGATTTTTTTTGTATATAGACTTGGACAGCTCATATTTTCCAAAGATAAACTTAGTGGTTTAATCTTACCTGTATTAGTAGGATTTCAGCCAATGATGGTTTTTGCCAATGTAGGAGTAAATAGTGATGCTTTAGGGAATCTTCTTTTTACAATTTTTATATTTTTATGCGCTAGGTTAATTATAAGAGGATTAAAAATCAAAGAAATAATGTCTTTATTTATTATTACTGCACTATCAATTTATACTAAACCACAATTTATAATAATTATTCCTATCTTGCTGGTTTTAGCAATGTTCATTTTTCTCCGTGATTTTGCGAAAAGAAATTATATATTAATTTTTTTGTTTTTTGGATTTATTTTGTTATTTTTTTGGTATTTGATAATAAATCCTCTTAGAGGTTACACTTCTTTAGTTTTGTTTTTTTTCGAAAGGTTAGATATTCCAAGTCTGATTAAATTTTCTTGGGAATACACACTACCCCATAGTGTCCGTGAAGTTTTACCATGGTATTGGGGGATATATAATTGGTTAGGCGTAACTTATCCGCGGTTAGTCCACAGAATAATAAACAGAATTCTTTTAATTTCATTTATTGGGCTCTTATTATTGATTTATAAGTTATTCAAAAAGAAATTGTGGTATGAAAGAAGAATTCAGGCAGTAATCTTTTTGACATTCATTTCTTTATTCTACTTTATCGCAATTTCTTTTTATGATTGGATGTCTTGGTACACACAAAAATATCAATTAGGAGTGCAAGGACGTTATTTTTTTCCTGTAATATCGGTTCATATGATGCTGCTTTTGATAGGTTGGAGAGCTTTATTTCCTAAAAAATGGCATTTAAAAATATGGGGAACTGGACTTTTGGGACTACTAATGATTCTTCTTAATCTTTATGGGATTTATACCGTGGCAAAAACTTATTATAATCTTTCTTTCTTCTCGATCTTTATTATTCAGGCAAGTCAATATAAACCTTGGTTTGTAAAAGGCAACTTTCTTATTTTTTGGCTAATTTTATATGGGTTATCTATATTAACAATCTGTGCTACTTTGATATATATCACTTGGAAATCAATAGCTAAAAATAACTAAATAACTCACTTATGGAAAAGAAATTAATAGTAATTATTACTTGGTTTTTATTTATGATTTTAATCTATACTCGTTTATCCATGCGAGCTTTAAATCCCTTATGGATAGATGAATTAAATGAAATAAGTCATCTTAGATCTTTTGAATATCTTGTTTATGAATATTTGCCTAATATTCCCGGTGGTGTTTTAGGTCATTATCTTTTGCTGTTACCCATAAATTCAGTTTTTCCTAGTAATAAATTTATACTTGGATTGCCCGGTCTAATCGGTAATATTTTGGTATTTCTTTTTATTCCAAAAGTAATTTCCAGTTTACAGATAGTAAATAGAAAAGATTTAGCAGTTCCATCGTTAGTGGCACGAATAGGTTTAGTTTTTGATCCCCGATTGTCATTTCAAGCGATGGAGGTTCGTCCTTATTCTTTACTGCCGATTTTATGGGTTTTATCAGTATTTTTGGTAGCTTGGATCATTTCTTTTGATAAACACGTCAATAAACCTTTGAAAGTAACAAATGTAGTAATGTCAGTTATAGCGGCTAATTTTTTATGGTTTTGGCATATTTACGCCCCTATAATGTTTATGAGTATTTATTTATTTTTTATTTTCAAGTCTAAGCTGGATAAGAATCTAATTGATAAACATCATAAGTCTCTAGTTGTTATTTTGGCGAGTACAATCATTTTTGTTCCTGTTTGGGTTTATTTTTCCAGCAATGTAATCAATTCATATTTAAATACCTTTGAGTTTCTTGATAATATTAACAAATTTATAGCTACAACTTTAAACCAAGGATATATAAAAGGAATATCTTTATTTAATAATTTATTTCTTTTTACCTTACTTTTATTTTTAGGCATAATTGTTTGGGGCGCATTTTTTAGGGTAAGTAAATACGCATTACAGTTTTGGAAACTGCTTTTATTCTTAGTGTTTTTACCAATAATATCGATATTTTTTCTTGACTTTATAAGTCATTATTGGTTTTTGTATAGACAATTCGCTTGGACGGCCATTCCTTTTTATGTATCTATCGGAATTTTGATAAGTGGACTCAAAGCTAAAATGCTAAAATAATAGGTAATGAAGAAATATACTTTTTACCTCTTAATAATCTTACTTATAGCAATTTTCTTTCGGTTTTATAAAATTAATGACTGGCTTTTTTTCGGAATGGATCAAGAATATGAAGCATTAATCATAAAAAATATTACAAACGGACGGCATTTTCCCTTGATTGGTGTTAACGCTGGAGATACAGGATTGTATTTGGGGCCATTTTTTATTTACTTTGCAGCAATTCCCTACTTTTTGTTTTCAGGTAATCCAATAGGAGGAGCGGTGACTGCTTCCTTATTGGGAATATTAACTTGTTATTTTGTTTACCAGATTGGAAGAAGAATGTTTAATAAGAGAATAGGATTGTTTGCAGCTTTTTTTTATTCGGGATCTTTTCTTATATCTTTTTATGACAGAAAATTCTGGAATCCAACACCTGTGCCGCTTTTCTCTCTTTTAATAGGCTACATCTTGTATCAACTTGCAAATAACAAGATTAAATATTTACCTTGGTTAGCTCTTATTTTTGGATTGGCGATACAATGCCATTTATCAATGTTTATTTTTCTGCCAATTATAGTTTATATTCTTTGGAAAAAATACCCTCTGATTAACAGAAAATTATTTACTTTTTCCATAGTTATCTTTCTTTTTTTGCAACTGCCGATTTTGATTTTTGATTTCAGACATAACTTTATAAATAGTAGAGCGCTAGTTAATCTTGCACTTAATAAAAACCAAGAAAACAGTAGTTATTCCAACCTGTATGAACGGAGTAGTCTTTTCATTTCAGCGATGGGAAGAGTTTTTTGGATGCCTTTTAATCCTGATCTTTTTTTAGAATCAGGGCAATGTAGAGAATTAGCTGGTTATAAGAAAAACGCACACCTTGAAGGTGTAATATTGCTATCAATTTTTACTGGAATTTTTATCTTGTGGATGTTAGAAAAGAGAAAAAGTCATAAGACAGCAGTAAAAATAATTCTCATGCTGATTTTTGTTACTTTATTGTTTGTGATGTTTTACAATAGACAGATATTTGAATATTATTTTCTTTATTTATTTCCATGGGTATGCATAATTCTTGGTTGTAGCGCTAATTTTGTTTGGAAGAGAGAGCATGGAGTTTTAGCGGTTACACCATTTTTATTGTTGTTTATAGGATTAAATTTGATAACTTTGTTTACCGTAAAATTCAACTATTCTTATAAAGAAAAATTAGCTGCAATAAATTTTGTAAAAGAGGTTTTAGGAAATAGAAGTTATAAACTTGAAGTTCTGGGTGAGTGTACAAGATATGGTGGCTACAGATATCTTTTTGAATATTTTGTAGGAAAGCCTGTATCAAGCTACATGGATAGTTACTTTAGTTGGTTGTATAAAGATGACTTTGGTAAAGAAAAACCCTCAGCCATAGTTTTACTTTCAATAATTGATCCAAGAGGTGAGCAGAATAATATTGCTAAATGGGAAGCTGTTAAGTTAGAGTATCTTAGGAATCATAAGATAGAAATCGAAAAGAGCTTAGGAAACATAAAAGTCTTTATACTTTCGCTATGAAAAAATTAAAAATCCTTATTAAGGAAATAGCAATTCCTTTTGTTTTTTCTCCTACAGCTAAAAATACCTATATCGTACTTTTTGGTAATTCTCTAGCTATGATTTTAGCCTTCTTTTATACAGTTTTGCTTGTAAGGACTCTTACGCTTTCTGACTTTGGTTATTATTCAGCTCTTTTCTCTTTTCTTCTTCTAGTGGTTGATATTGCTGATTTAGGTATTGGTAGTTCTCTAGCGCGTTTTCTACCACCACTTAAGAAAGACCCTTCCAAAATGCTTAGCTTCTTAAAATCAGCTTTTATCATGCAAATTTTTCTAGTTTCAATCCTCGTTTTTTTTATTTTTGTAACATCTTCCTTTATATCGACGATTATATTTCATAGTCCGGATAAAAAACTATACATCAAAATAATATGTTTAGGTATCTTTGGTTCCGTTTTATCAAATTTTTTTATCTATGCTCTTTCCGCCAAAGAAAAATTTATAAGATCATCAATAGTTACTCTAATCATTGCCAGTACTAGGTTAATTTTTTTATTACCACTTATATATTTTTCGACTGTTTATCTTTCTTCAGTGGTTTGGGCTCAGGTTTTAAGTTTTATTTTTTCTGCAGTTATTGCTTTCTATTTAATTGACCCAAGATTTATTTTTGCAAAAAGAATAAAAGGAGACATAAAAAGATTACTCCATTTTGCCTCATTTCTAGGTATAGCTAGGAGTATTACTACTATCTCCGGAAGACTTGATGTTCTTATGCTTATGGCTTTTACAGATTCCGTCCAGACGGGTATTTATTCTACAGCTTCCAGGGTAGTTTCTCTTTATCCTTTATTTACCACAAGTTTTCTGACGGTGGTTGGACCAAGAGTCTCTATTCTGCAAGATTATGCATTTGTAAAGAAGTATCTTCTCAAGATTATATTTGGTACGCTCTCACTAATCGTTTCAATTATCGTTTTTATAATAATTGCAAAGCCTTTTATGTTGATACTTTTTGGGATTAAATCAATAGAGGCAATTCCCGTATTAAGATTACTGCTTATAAGCATGATTTTCTTTACAGGCTCGATTCCTGCCGTAGCTTTGGCTCTTTATTACCTAAAGAAGCCTTTTATTCTTACAGTCAATAGTATCTTACAGTTAGTTGTGGTGATTTTGGGCAATTTCTTTTTTATTCCCCGTTTTGGTAAAATAGGGCCTGCTTATTCTCTCATAATAGCATACGGTTTAAGTTTTTTTGTTACCACGGCTATGAGTATTTATTTTTTCAGAAAAAGTAAAAAAGGGATTAAAGGAGACAGTTTTGATACAATTACCCCCATCGAATCCCTATGAAGACAGTCTCCATAGTTATACCTGTATATAACGAGGAAAAAAGCCTCGTCTTTTTATACGAAGAAATTAAAAAAACATTAATATCCCTTTCGAGTTGTTGTTTATTGATGATGGTTCTACCGATGGAAGTCTGAAAGTTTTGAAGAATTTAAATAAAAAGGATAAAAGAATAAAGATATTGGAGTTTACAAAAAATTTTGGACAGACAGCTGCTTTTGATGCAGGTATAAAGAGCGCAAAGGGTGAAATAATAGTGACGCTTGATGCTGATTTACAAAATGATCCAAGAGATATTCCAAAACTTTTGGCAGAGCTTGATAAAGGTTTTGATATCGTTTGTGGGTGGAGAGTTAATCGGCAAGATAAATTTGAAAAAAAGACTTTCTCTCTTTTGGCTAACTTGCTAAGGAAAAAATTAACCGGAGAAAAAATTCATGATTCAGGCTGTTCTTTAAGAGCGTATAAAAAATATGTGTTTGATGGTGTTGATCTCTATGGTGAAATGCATAGATTTATCCCAGCAATTCTTAGTCTTAAGGGTTACAAAATAGGAGAAATACCAGTTCATCATCGTAAGAGGAAATTCGGAAAAAGCAAATATGGATTTCTTCGCTTGCCAAAGGGTTTATTTGACCTTATTTTTATTGTGTTTTTACTTCGTTTTTCAACAAAACCGCTTCATATATTTGGAGGTATCGGTGCTGTGACTCTTTTTATCGGTTTCATGATTGGTTTATATTTGACAATTCTTAAAATATTTTTTGGAGCAACACTTTCCAATAGACCACTTCTTACTCTTTCTGTACTCCTTATCGTTTTGGGAGCGCAGTTTTTTATTTTTGGAATACTAGCAGAGATTCTTATTCGCATTTATTTTAAAACCCATTCTTTTACTTCGTATACGATCCGTAGAAAATTAATATGATATTAGTGACAGGTTGCGCCGGCTTTATTGGTTCTCATTTATGTGAATCAATGCTTAAGGATGGACTCGAGATCTTTGGCATTGATAATTTTGATGACTATTATGACATAAAAATTAAAAAATCAAATTTAGCAAGACTTAAACACTTTAACAAATTCTCTTTTCAAAGATTAGATATTCTTGATAAGGAAAATATGAGTAGATTATTTACCAAATATCAGTTTTCGAAAGTGATACATCTGGCAGCACGTCCTGGAGTATCTGCCTCTTTGAGGTATCCGTTGGTTTACGAAAACGTAAACGTACGTGGCACTCTAATACTTCTGGAAATGATAAAAAATACAAATAAAACACAGCTGGTTTTTGGTTCCTCAAGTTCGGTGTATGGTGCTAATAAAAAACTTCCTTTTTCAGAAAGTGATTCTACAGAAATACAACTTTCACCTTATGGAGCCAGTAAAAAGGGAGCAGAATTATATTGTCAGCTATATCATAAAATTTATGGCATACCGATAACCATTCTCCGTTTTTTTACAGTTTATGGTCCAAGAGTTAGACCGGATATGGCAATGGCAAAATTTATAAAATCAATTAAAAAAGGAGAAAAAATCACTCTTTATAAGGGGAATATTGAGCGAGATTATACATATATTGATGACATAGTAGAAGGTATAAAAAAATCTATAGGTAAAAAACTATCATTTGAAATTATTAATTTAGGCAATTCAAGACCAGTAAAGATTGATAAAATTATTAAACTACTCGAGAAATATCTAGGTAAAAGGGCAAGAATAAAAATAGAGCCACTTCCGAATAGCGAGATGATTAAAACATGGGCGGATATCAGAAAAGCAAAAAAACTGCTTTCTTGGAAGCCAAAAATCTCAATCGAGGAAGGTATCCGGAGATTAATTGAATCAGAAAAAATATCAGCGTCATAAAAGAAGTCATAGTATCCAGTATTATCAATATTGGTTCCTGGTGTACCACTTTGATCTTTGATTGGCTTTCTGGGAGATCTATATTTTTTTATATTGTTTTTGTACACCCAGATGGTTTCTGTTAGCTATAATTGCCATAATTATTAAAAACACTCCCATAAGATAGCGTTTTTTCTCTTAGCTTAGATAAAAGAAATACCGTCATGAAGGCAGCTACAAACATAGGTATAAACAAAAGTCTAAAAGGGAACAGAGTAAACTCAGTTAATTTTATATATATGAAAACGATTACTGTAGATTTTGTTAAACGATAGGTAGTTGACTTCGCTAATCAAGTAGTCAAATTGATACTTACTAGCCAAATTTAAGATATCCTTCTCACTTAAAGTACGATATCCAGTGGAGACTTGATTTTCTTTTATATTTTTAAAATCACAATTTTTTATATTTCCAATATCACACATTCTTTTTGCCCATTCCAACATTGCTTTTTCCTGAAAAGGAAAAGCTTTCCAGTCGGCTACGATAGCTCGATTGGCTATAAGCCTGAAGCTTTCAAATTCCGGGGGGACAAGAAAGATTGCTTTTTCAGGGGTATTCTCTTTAGCCCACTGGGCAATTTTTGTTACTTCCGACGGATAGAGATAGAAGGAGGAAAAATTAAAATTGTAGTGAAATCTGGAGAGAGCAAAAAACAATACTAGGCTGAACAAAAATAATTTTCGAGGAATTAAATTATAAAGTATCACTAAAGAAACTCCGAAAATAATTAAAATCATTTTTAGTTTGCCGAATGGAGAAAAAAAGTTGATATTTGTTAAGAAAATAGGAATTAAAAGCAAAAAAGAAGAAAATTTTTTTTCTGAAACCAGATAAAACATACCGCCGAAAACAACGATTGCTGTTATCCAATATATATAAAGTGTCAACCTAAATGGTTGCAGGACAACAAACCTGTAGACAGGGATGATTTCAGTCGTAATATATCCAAGAAAACAGATGAAGATAATCATGGCTACTGACAGAAAGAAAAATTTATTGAGTTTTTTAGTGATAATTTTCTTTAAAAGATAACTAAATATGGCGAATAAAAGAAGAAAAAGAAAAAAGTATAGATAGGAAGATAAAGGAAAAGTAGAGGCAAGATAATGATGGGGATTACGCATAAAAGCAAGAACGGCAATCTTTATAGAATTATCTATTTGAGTTTTGAGCCCCGTAGAGAAATAAAGATAAATTGCGGGTATGGTTAAGATTAAATATGGTATCAAACCTCTCCTGATAAATATAGAAATTTGTTGTTTTGAGGAAATTGTTAAGACAGAATAAATGAGAAAAAAAAGAAAAGCGGATTCAAAACCGATAAGTGGGTGAAGATATGACGCTAATGAGAATAAAACAGCGCTGAATAAATACTTTTTTTCAAGAAGCAAGACGATAGCCAGAAGGCTAAGCCCCAAGGGTATCTGCGGCGCGGCAAAATCTTGAGTAACCAGAATATTTCCACCTAAAGATATTGTAGAACCAAAAAGAATACAAATTGTAGTAGCTAAAGCCGTGTATTTACGTTTGAAAACCTGATAGGTTAGCCTATATGTAGCAAAGGTTATTAAAAAAACATACAGAAAATAATGGAGGAAAAAAGTCAAAGGAAGAGAAAAGATTTTTGCAGTTTGTGCCAGATACCAGGTAAAGATTGTTCTTGGGCCAAATTCTCTATTTACATAGACATACCAATCATTAGATAGATAATTTGGATTCATGAAAGAAAGAATTATCGGTATCTGACTAAATTGATTAGTAATCACAAATGAATATCGATACAGGAAAGGAAAAAGAAGCACAAGAAGAGCCAAAATCATCGTCATATCTGAATTTTATACCACAAGTTGCTATAATTCGAGTACTAGGATGAAAAAAACACAATATTTAGTAATTTTTATACTGCTTCCTGTGATTATTTCCCTTTTTTTAGGAGAGATAATAGTCAGAAAATTTTCTAAAACAGGATATATAACTCCGGAAATACTGAAAAATTTATCGCTTCAGTATGAAGGATCAATTTTTTCAAGGACGGTTTTTCCAAGAAAGACACAAGATGTAAAAGGTGGAAATGGTGCAGATTTACATATAAATTCAAAGGGCTACCGGGGTGATGATTTTGAGGTAGTAAAGCCGAAGGGAAAAACTAGAATAATATTTTACGGAGGTTCATCTGTCTTTGATATTAATGCTACAGAGGGTAAAGATTGGCCTCATTTGGTTGAAAAAGCATTGAAAGACAAGGGTTTTTCAGACGTCGAAGTAATTAATGCCGGTATTCCTTCGCATGCCTCATTTGACTCGGTGGGGAGGTTGTTTTCCGAGGGGCATACTTTTAATCCTGATTATGTTGTATTATACAATGCTTGGAATGATATTAAGTATTTCCGGACAGATGAACCGCTACTTCGCTTTTTTAAACCTTATTTGGAATCTTCAGATCCACTTTTAAATTATCAAAACTTTCTTGATAAATTCTTATGCGAACATTCCCAATTGTATGTTCGGCTTCGGACAAAATATTATCTCTGGCGATTTCCTAGAAATGATCAGGGACTTGAGGCGGAAGGTATTTTTTTAGACAGAGTTAATGATTCAAAGCTGAAGCAGTATAAGCTAAATATAGAAATGTTTGTAGATTTGGCTAGAAATATTAAAGCTTTTCCAATCCTGATGACTCAAGCGCGTTTAATAACTAAAGAAATTAATGAAATTCAAAAGGCTAAAATACATTACCGCTCGGCAAAACTAACTCATGAAGCTATTTATGAGGCTTTCCAAAGAACTGATGAAATCATAAAAGGAGTAGCTAAAGAAAAAAATGTTTTTATAATAGATGCTTCTTTTGCTCTTACAGGAAAAGATGAATTTTTCACTGATGAAGTGCATACTACAGATAAAGGTTCAGAGGTCCTTGCTAATTTGACAGCGTCAGAACTTTCCAAAATTTTAAGAACCAGAAATAGATAATTTATGACAGAAAATTTATTCCTTAGAGGTGTGAAAATAATATTTTCCCAGACAGCTAGAGATACCTATTGGGTTTTTGGGGCTAATATCTTTACTTCTTTTCTTGCTTTTGTCTATACAATTTTTTTGGCGAGAGTTTTCAGCCCCTCTGATTTTGGTATATTTTCTGCAATTTATGCGTTTATTTTGCTTGTTTCAGATCTTTCGGATATAGGCATAGGCAGTTCTCTTTCTAGATTTTTGCCTCCATTGTACAGGGTTAATAAAGAAAGAGAAGCAATCTCATTTATAAAGACAGCCTTTTTGTTCCAGTTAAAAATTGCCCTTCTAGTTTTTATTTTAATAATTATTTTTTCTTCTTCTTTAGCAAAAAATCTATTGGGTGGAGAATCTTACAGTTTGCTGTTTAAGGTGGCAGCATTTGGAATTATTGGTACTATTTTGATGGTATTTGCCACGTATACACTATCTGCTCAAAAGGAATTTAAAAAGGTAGCTTTAGTGAACTCCCTTTCTACTATAAGTAAATTATTTTTTATATTAGTTTTTTATCAGTTGGGTTATTTAGATATTTTTTGGACTACAGTTGTGTTTGTCTTTTCCTCTTATTTAGCCTATTTCCTTTCTCTGTTTTTTTTACCGCTAAAATTTCTTAAGGAGCGTGAGGAAAAAGGCAGTTTAAGAAAGCTTCTTTCCTATTCAATTTTTCTGGGAGCATCTAAGGTTTTTTCTGCTATAGGAGGAAGGCTTGATGCTTTGATGCTAATTCCTCTTTCGTCATCCTTTGAAGCGGGAGTATACTCGGCAGCTTTTAAAATTGTCTATCTTTATATTCTATTTGCTGGAAGTTTCAGTATGGTGATTGCGCCAAGATTATCAAGCTTCAGATCGGATCTTGAAGCGGTTAACTATTTAAAAAAAATATTATTGGTTGTTTTAGCAATTCTTTTCACCATGGTAATAATGTATTTTATCGCTCCTTGGTTCGTACCTTTTGTCCTAACAAAGAAATATGAACTGTCTATCGCCGTATTTAGGGCACTTTTGCTTCCGATGGCACTTTTTACCATGACGATACCTCCAGTTAATTTTTTGCTCTACACACTAAAAAAACCACAAGTTTCAACTTTTAATACTTGTGTTCAGCTTTTAGTTATCTTTATAGGAAACAGTTTATTTATTCCACTCTATGGTCGTTTTGGGCCGGTAATTAGTTTGACAATTGCTTATGCTTTTACACTTGTAAGCGCTACTCTTTTTGCTTTTTATTTTTACAGAAGGAGGCAAAGTGGATAGAAACATTACCGCTCATATGGTAGTAAAAAATGAAGACAGATTTATCTGGTATGCTATTTCTTCAGTATTGCCTTATGTAGTAAAACTTCTTATTTTTGATACAGGATCAACTGATAATACAGTTTTTATTATTAAATCCTTTAACGACAAAAAAATAATATTTCAAGAGAAAGGTAATGTAGATGCAGAAGAATTGGCGAAATTAAGACAACAACAAATCGAAATGACCAAAACAGATTGGATCTGGATACTCGATGGAGATGAGGTATATCCGCAAAAAACTGCAGAAAAAGTAGTAAAACTCACAGAAAATAAATCTTTATATGGCATAATTGTAAACCGTTATGATTTACTTGGAGATATTTATCATTTTCAGGATGAAAAAATAGGAGTATATAATCAATTCGGTAAAATCGGACATTATGTCTTGAGACTTATAAATAAAAAAAGGTTTAAGAAATTACAGGTGATGGGTAGGTATCCCAATGAGTACTTTGCAGATAGTAGTGGCAGATCAATAAAAAATTATGGTAAGGATAAATTTGCTTTTGTGGAGGAAAAGATATTTCATGCGATGTATTTAAAACGATCAACGTTGGGAGGAAATTTGAAAGAAACACTTAATCGAAGTAAACAAAAAATAGAATTGGGAAAAAAAATTGATGATAAAGAGTTGCCTGAAGTTTTTTTTCAAAAACGACCAGAGATGGTACCTTCTGTGACAGACAAGATGGATTTTGGGTATCAATTATTAGCTGCTATTATTACGCCGTTTAAGCAAATTAAACGTATGTTATTTAGATAATTATGAAGATTGCTTTTTTAAATATTTATAACGGCATTGTTAACCGCGGAGCAGAAAGGTCAACCCATGAACTAGCAGATCGTTTAGGTAAAAATCATGAAGTTTGGCTGTTCCAGGGGGGGAAAGATAAAGAAAAATCAAATTATAAAACAATTGTTAGCCTTCCGCTTTTCCCGAATTCTAAAGATAGCAGTTTTTCTTTTTTACGAAAGTTTTACTTAGATATCTGGAGCATTAATATTCTATTTTTTACGTTGAGAATTATTTCTCATTTATGGAAAGAAAATTTCGATATTGTAGTGCCGATAAACGGAGGTTGGCAGACCGTATTGTGTCGGATTATCACTTGGTTACGTGGTGCAAAAATGGTAATCATTGGAAGAGCAGGTATAGGTAGGGATGATAGGTGGAATTTGATTTGGAGACCCGACGTTTTTGTTGCTCTTACCAACATGGCACTATTGTGGGCTAAAAATAGAGCCAAAAAAGTAAAGATTGTTAAAATTCCCAATGGTGTTGATCTTTTTGAGTTTGCTCCATCTGGAAAAAAAGCAAAACTTTCTCTTCCCAAGCCAATAATTTTATGTGTCGGAGCGTTAACATTGAATAAGAGGATTGATGTCACAATTAAAGCGGTTTCAATGATAAAAGATTGCAGCCTACTAATTTTAGGTGATGGTCCACTGAAAACTTATCTTCAGAGTCTAGGAGAATGTTTATTAGGTAATAAAAGATTTATTATTAAAAGTATCAAGTTATCAGAAATGCCAAAATATTATCGTATAGCTCGTATCTTTACTTTGTTTTCAGATACAGGTGAAGCATTTGGAAATGTATATCTTGAGGCAATGGCTTCAAACTTATCAGTGGTTACTGTTGATGACGCAGCGAGAAGAGAAATTATAGGTAAAGCAGGTATTTTGGTTAAAAATGGTGATATAAAAGGTTATACGCAAGCCTTAAAAAAAGCTTTAAAATTTAATTTTGGTAATGTTCCTAGGAAGCAGGCAGAAAAGTTTTCTTGGGAAAAAATAATTGGAGAATATGAAAAATTATTCAAGGAGTTAGATTAAATATGATTGATGTAAAAAAACTCTATGATACACGCTTTACAACTCTTGAGCGGATAAGAAAAAAGATACTTTGGCAAATTCTTTGTAAGGATTTTCTTTAACAGTTTATTAAAAGTACAGATACAGTTATTAATTTTGGAGCAGGACAGGGCGAATTCATTAATAATATTTTAGCTGGAAAAAAAGATTACTGTTGGTTTTAATCATGATATAAAATGATAATAAAAGATTTATCTATAGACAAAAAAATTCTTTTTTTATTCTTAATTTTTTGTTCAATTATCTACTCATTTATAGCTGTAACCTCTCACAATCATTTTCAGACATTCGGGTGGGACCTAGGATTTTTTGATCAGTTAATTTGGAAAGCTAGCCAAGGAATTTTTCCTTTAAGTACATTAAATAATGTTAATATTCTTGCCAATCACTTTTCACCCATCCTCTTTTTTTATGTTCCATTTTATTGGTTGTGGTCTGATCCTAGAGCACTTCTCATCTCTCAGGCTTTTTTGGTAGTGTTTGCAGCTTGGCCGCTTTATCTTTTGGCTTATTATAAAACCAAAAATATATTTTTTTCTTTTGCTATAATTTTCTCTTATGTTTTTTTTATTGGGACGCAGTGGAGTATTCTTAATGAGTTCCATGAAACTACCATAGTGCCTCTTTTTCTTTCTTTAATATTTCTAGGATTGGAAAAAAAGAAATTACTAATGTTTTGGATTGCTATGATAGGCCTTTTTTTAGTTAAAGAGGAATTTATGCTTCTTATTTCCTCGTTGGGACTTACAATATTTTGGTACTTTAAGAGAAGAAAAATGGGAATATTTCTTACTGTATTTCCTTTAATTTTCTTCTTTTTTCTCACGGGTTTTTTTATGCCGGTAATTTCAGAAAAGGGAGTTTATCAGCATGAACATTTAAGCAGTATTGCAAAAAGTCCACAAGATTTCATTTTTAAGATTGTTACCGATCCAATTTTTGCTGGAAAAAGCTTAGTTACTCCGCCAGAAAAGATTAAAACTCTAATTTTGAGCCTTTTATCATTTGCTATACTACCGATTTTTGCACCTTTAGGAATCTTATTGCCTTTAATAGAGCAATTTTTAGTGCGTTTTCTATACACTGGTCCACAGTATACTTATTGGCAAAATGTAAATCATCACGCGGCGCCTGTTGCCATACTTCTTCCAATAGCGAGTATATACGGCGCTCTATTTTTAGAACGAAAATTAAAATTTTCAAAGAAAAAATTTTTCGCGTTTCTTGCTCTAATACTATTAGTAGCTACAATTAGTCAGGATATTATTTTAAAAGCACCGATTCACTCTATTTTTAAAAAATCATTTTATGAAACCTTACCATGGATGAGAGATAACAACCAGATTTTGCTAGAGGCAAAAAGGATCCCCTCTGATATACCTATTGCCACCCAAAATAGTATGTTTCCACACCTTTCTCAAAGAGAAAAGATTTATTTATTACCCGAAGTGAAAGACGCAGAATTTTTAGTGGTGGATTTTCATAACGGCCCCAATAAGTATGCCCCTTTATCACAGGTAGAAATGGTTAATTTTATTAATAGATTAATTAATAGTGGTCAGTTTGAAGTGATTAAACAAATTGGAGAGGCAATATTATTAAAAAGGAGTACTAAATGAAAATATCAGCATGTTTAGTAATATGTAACGAAGAAAAATATCTTCCAAGATGTCTTTCTAGTATCAGAGCAATTGTAGACGAGATCATTATAGTTCATGATGGAAAATGTGGAGATAAAAGTCTGGAAATTGCCAAAAAATATGGTGCAAAAATATATCTGCGACCTTTTATAGGTGAAGCAGAATATCACAGACCATTTTCTTATGAAAAAAGTAACGGAGATTGGATTTTACAGATTGATGCAGATGAATTTTTGTCTGCTTCCGAAAAAGATAAAATACGGAATCTAATAAAGAATAATAATATTGATGCTTATAGTTTCTGGTGGCCTTATAGTAATAAGAATAAATACATCAAAAATGGACCTTTTTCTCAGACTTTTAAACCTTGTTTATTTAGAAAGAAAAAAATGTTTATGATTGGTATTTCTCATGAGTATCCTAGAACGTACGGAAAATTGGTTAAAATAAGAGATATTCATTTAGAGCATCTTTTCAACGATGATAAATATACAGAACAATCGTTTAGAAAAAAGTGGATTAACTGGGCTAAACTTCAGGCAAGACAAATTTATAACATCGAATTAGCTCCTACGTTTAATATTTCCAATCTGGAGAATAATAATGTCTATCGTTATTATCAGTTTATGCGGAAATTTCCAATTATTTCTGGTATTTTAGAGACGTTTAAATATATTCTTATATTTATAAAACGTGGAATTCTCTGGGCAGGATGGGAAAGTTTCAAAATAGCTTGGTTTGAATTAAGATATCTTTTGCTTGTTAGGAAATACTTACTTGAAATGTCTTATGGAAAAAAATTTTAACTATAAGAGAATACATCCAGCTGTTTGGCAACATGATTATCATGTTTTAAAAAGACTTTATAGTAGTCTCTCCTATTTAATTAATAAATATTTACCTAAAAAGGTAGGGGTAATTTTGGATTATGGATGTGGAACTTTACCATATAAAAATTTATTTGCACCTCATGCAGAAAAATATATAGGAGTTGATCTTCCGGATAATAAAAAGGCAGACATCAAAATTAAAAAAGATAAAAAAATTCCAATAGTTAGTGAAAGTATTGATATTATAATTTCTACTCAAGTATTAGAGCATGTTGAGAAATTTGATTTTTATCTCCAAGAATGTAAAAGACTTTTAAAAATCGGTGGTTTACTAATACTCTCCACACATGGAATTTGGCCTTATCATCCTTACCCAACAGATTTTTACCGCTTTACAAGAAAAGGTTTAGAAAAAATTTTAAAAGACCAAGGTTTTCAATGTAAAGAAACAATTTCTATTCTAGGCCCTTTTGCTTCTATAACTCAGTTTACTTTGATTCTTATAGCAGAAAGACTTTTTAGCAAAAATATTTTTGCAAAAATACTGCTTATTATTTTTTCTTTGGTTGGTAACTGTATTATTTGGTTTGAGGATAGGTTTTTTCCTACAGAAGAAAAAAGCGATGCCTCGGTGTATGTAATATGCGCAAAAAAAATCTGCTGATTATTGCCATAATCATATTTAGTTTTATATTAAGAGTAGTTAATTTAAATCAGAGTTTTTGGTTGGATGAGGCAGCACAAGTAATAGAATCAAGCCGACCTTTATCTCAACAGTTTAGAATAATCAGCGATTTTCATCCGCCTTTTTATCATCTAGTACTGCACTTTTGGATGTATTTTGGACATTCAGAAATCTGGGTAAGGTTGCTCTCTGTATTATTAGGAACAGGGTGTATCTATCTAGTTTACAAAATCGGGCAGTATTTTGGTAAAGAAAAGGTAGGATTACTGTCAGCTTTATTTTTGGCTTTATCACCTTATCATATCTGGTATTCTCAAGAAGCTAGACCTTATATGCTTTTTGTTTTTTTATCGTTATTATCTACGTTTTTTCTTTTGCAAAAGAAGTGGATTTTGTACTCATTTGCAGTAGTGCTTTGTCTATACTCGCTTTATTTTGCACCTTTTCTCTTTTTAGGGCATTTAATTTATGTATTTTTATTTGAGAAAAAATGCTTCCGAAATATTTTGCTTAGCTTTTTTATTGGTGTTATTTGTTTTTTTCCTTGGTTGCCTTCATTTATAAAACAATTGGAGCGTGGTACTGGAGGGATTTTCTCTGGCTGGACAAGTATAGTTTCAGTAGCTCCTATAAAAGCAATACCATTGACGTTTGCAAAGTTTATTTTTGGTAAGGGAACAATCGACAACTTACTGCTATATGGATTAGTAGTAATACCAATGTTTCTGATATTTCTTTTGAGTATTTGGGAGAGTTATAGAAAAAGGGAAGGAACAAAGATTTTGATTTTATTTTTTATATTTTTTTTTACCTCAATTTTAATTTCTTTTATTATTCCAATAATAGCTCCACAAAGATTAATTTTTCTTTTACCATTTTTTTTGTTGAGTATAGCTTATGGAATTTTTCAAATAAAAAAAATATGGAGAGTCACAGCAATAGTAGTTGTTATGTTTACAAGTACTGCAGGTCTGTTTGATTATTATACTAATCCTTATGTTCAGCGAGAACAGTGGCGGCAAGCGATTTCTTATGTAGAAGAAAATGACACTGTAGACAAAACCATAGCAATTTTTGTTTTTCCGGAACCGTTTGCTCCTTACCTTTGGTACGAAAAAGGAAAAATTGAAGCTATAGGTATTGCGCCTCGGTTCAGGTTAGAAACAGATGATCTAGATAAATTATCAGAGATCTTAGTTGGCAAAGAGAAAATTTATCTTTTCCAATATCTGACTGGTTTGACAGATCCGACGGATTTAGCAAAAAAATATTTTGAGTCTTTAGGTTATAAATTATCTAATACAAAAGATTTCCCAGGAGTAGGATTTATTTTTGAGTATAATTTATGTTCGAATAAAAATTCTATCCAAAATTAATTATGAATGAATTTATAGCAAAGATTTCTGGTTTATGGTTTTTTTATCGTTGGCATCCTGAGGTGGCATTGCGTTATTTACCTATAGTTGAAGAAATTAAAAAGAAAGACAAAAACATGAAAATTTTAGAAGTCGGATCAGGAGGTTTGGGGATAGCACCTTATCTCAAAAGACCAGTTACAGGAGTTGATACGAAATTTGACCCCCCTTTTCATCCTCTACTTAAAAAAGTTAAAGCTTCTGCGTTGAAAATGCCATTTAAAAATAATTCTTATGATATTGTTTTAAGCGTTGATATGCTTGAGCATATGAGTAAAAAGGATAGAATTAAAGCTATAAACGAAATGTTTAGAATTGCTAGACGAAAAGTAATAATTGCTGTTCCTTGCGGTAAAGCCGCTTATGAACAGGATATTTTGTTAGATGAATATTATAAAAGATATTTAGGAAACCAGTTTCATTTTTTAAAAGAACAAATTGATTTTGGTTTACCTGAAAAGAAGGATGTGTATGATACAATTTGTAAAGCTGCAAAAAATTATAAGAAAAAAATTACCGTGAGGGTAATGGGAAATGAGAATCTTAAACTTCGAATGTTTCTTATGAGAGGTTGGATTCAGGATAATATTGTTATAAATATTATTTTTCGTAAATTTTTTCTATTTCTTATACCAATTTTTAGATTATTTAATCAACCACCTAACTATAGGCAGTTATTTTTTATAGATATTCTAAATGAAAATAGCAATTGATATTTCTCAAATAGTTTATGAAGGGACTGGAGTAGCAAATTATACCAGTGAAATGGTACGTAATTTATTAAAAATTGATAAGGAAAATGAGTATTTACTTTTTGGAATGTCTTTAAGACAGAAAGATAAATTAAACGATTATTTCAATAATATTAGAATTTTAAACAATAAAGTACGATTTAAATGGTTACCTGTCCCTCAAGTTCTTAGTAACTTTCTTTGGAACAAGTTTCATAAGCTAAAGATAGATAAACTTATAGGTTGTTGTGATATATTACATTCTTCTGATTGGATACAGCCTCCAACCGCAGCAAAAAAAGTGACGACTATTCATGATTTGGTAATTTATAAGTATCCACAATACTCCCATCCTTATATTATTGAGACCCATAAAAACCGTCTTTACTGGGTTAAAAAGGAATGTGATTTGATAATTGCTGATTCTTTATCTACAAAGAATGATTTAGTTAGTTTTCTCAAAATTGAGGAAGAAAAAATTAAGGTTATTTATCCAGGAGTAGGAGAGGAATTCACAACACAGAGTAAAGAAGAAATTGTTAAGATAAAACAAAAATATGGTTTATATGATGAATATATTTTGGCTGTTGGCACGATGGAGCCAAGAAAAAATCTTTATAATGTATTTAATGCGTTTACAAGGTTTATGCAACATTCGTTAGTCGCTAACAAAAAAACACCGATAGAGTTAGTAGTGGTAGGAAAAGTAGGTTGGGGTGAGGAACTAAAACCTAGTAAAAATATACACTTACTGGGTCGAGTGCCACAGGCTGATTTACCCGCTCTTTACTCGGGTGCATTATTTCTGGTTTATCCTTCTTTATATGAAGGTTTTGGTTTACCTCCTTTGGAGGCGATGGCTTGTAGTTGTCCAGTTATTACTTCTGATAAAGGGAGTTTAAAAGAAGTAGCTTCTGATGCTGCTTTATTAGTCGATCCGGATGACTTAGATGATATAAAAATTAAAATGACACAATTATATGTTGATGAAGATTTGAGAAAAGAATTAGTAAAAAAAGGTAAAAAAAATGTAGAAAAATTTAACTGGCGAAGATCAGCGGAAGAAATTATAAAAATTTATAAAAATTTAGAAAGTTCTTACTAAAAATGATTATCGGAATAGATGGTAATGAGGCTAATATAAAAGAGAAAGTTGGGATAGGACAATATGCATATCAACTGTTAATGCATCTTTTTAGAATCAAAAATGAACAGATAAAATTTCTAATTTATCTTAAAAATCTTCCAAGTAATGATTTACCAAAGCAAACATTGCGGTGGAGATATAAGGTTTTTGGACCAAAGAAATTTTGGACACAGATAGCTTTGCCTTCTCGATTATTATTTGATAAAGAGAGGCCAAATGTCTTTTTTACACCATCTCATTATGCCCCAAGATTTTCTCCTTGTCCAAGAGTAATATCCATCATGGATCTTTCATTTATTTACTATCCTCAATTATTTTTAAAAAAAGACCTTTATCAGTTAAGATCATGGACTGCTTATTCAATTAAAAAAGCAGTGAAAATTTTAACAATAAGTGAATTTTCAAAAAGGGAGATTATTAACTATTATCAAATACCAGAAGATAAAGTAATAGTAACCTACCCAGGCTACAATAATAAGAAATATAAAAAAACAGACAAATCAAAAATTAAAAAATATAATATTTTGAATGACTATATATTGTTTGTTGGAACACTACAACCAAGAAAGAATATTGTAAGATTGATTGAAGCTTTTAATGTATTAATTAAAAAATACAAGAATAAAACAACACAGTTAGTATTGGTTGGGAAAAAAGGATGGCTTTATGATGAGATATTTAAAGTGACAAGAGAATTAAATTTGGAGAAAAGATTGATATTTACAGATTTTATTGCAGATGATGATCTAGCATACCTATATCAACATGCAAGATGTTTTGTTCTTCCCAGTTTATATGAAGGATTTGGTATTCCAGTTATTGAAGCTATGGCTTGTGGTTGTCCCGTGGTGGCAAGCAGTGTTTCTAGTCTTCCTGAAATAGTAGGGGATGCTGGTATTTTAATCAATCCTAAAAATACAAAAGATATTGCAGAAGGAATGTATAATGCTGGATTTAATGAGTTAAAAAGAAAAGAAATTATTAAAAAAGGATTTGAGAGGATTAAATTGTTTAGTTGGAAAAAATGCGCGGAGGAGACTTTAGAAGTTCTAGAGAAAGCCGTAAGTTGATATATTTTGATATACTATAGACATGTTAGAATTTAAGGATAAAATGGGGAAGAAGCTGGCACCTTGCGAAATTAGGCAAAAAGTGAAAAATCGTCTCTATAATATTTTTTTAGATTTTGAACTTATGCTTCTCCGTTGGATTGGCCACATACCTTCTCATTTAGTAAGATTATTATTTTACAAGATAGCTGGGATAAAAATCGGAAGAGGTTCTAGGATACATATGTGGGCTAATTTTTTTAATCCAAAAAATATAGAAATTGGAGAAGATACAATTATTGGCGACCACGTTTTTTTGGACGGACGGGCAAAATTAAAGATAGGTAATCATGTAGCTATAGCTTCTAGAGTGCTCATTTATAATTCACAACACGATATTCACAGTGATGATTTTCATGCAGTTGAAAAAGAAGTTGTCATAGGAGATTATGTTTTTATTGGTCCCAGAGTAATTATTCTGCCTGGTGTAAAAATAGGTAAAGGAGCTGTAGTGGCAGCAGGAGCAGTTGTTACGAATGATGTTAAAGATTTTGAGATAGTAGGGGGTATACCCGCTAAAGCATTTAGTGAGAGAAAAATAAAAGATCCTCATTATAGACTTGGTCGGGCAAGACTCTTTCAGTGAAAATGGAGCTGAGTATTATTATAGTTAACTATAACACCTCGAGACTTCTTCAGAATTGTTTAAAATCAGTTTATAAAGCGCTTTCTTTTGCTAATATAAAAAAAGAAAGTGAAGTAATAGTAGTGGATAATGCTTCCACCGATGATTCGGTATCTGAGGTTAAACGCAAATATAAGGATGTGATTCTTATACAAAATAAAAAAAATTTAGGATTCTCTAAAGCTAATAATCAAGGTATAAAAAAATCACGTGGTAATTATATTTTACTTCTGAATAGTGATACTGAATTGATAGAAAATGCCTTGTTTTTTCTTATGGAATTGTTAAAAAAAGAAAAAATAAGTATATTATGCTGTAATCTGTTTAATACAGATGGAACAGTACAATTATCAGTTGGTTTTTTTCCAACCCTTTGGAGAATTTTCCTCTGGATGACTTTTGTAGATGATTTTCCAGGAATAAAAAGGATAATTAGAGCTTATCATATGGAAGATAAGAAATTTTACGAAAAATCACAAACAGTTGATTGGGTTACAGGAGCCTTTATGTTAATAAATCGTGAAATTATTAGGAAAGCGGGTTTACTTGATGAAAAAATTTTTATGTATGGAGAAGAGGTAGAGTGGTGTTATCGCGTAAAACAGAAAGGAGGCGACGTACAATATTTTCCGATAGAAGCAGCTTATCACCACAAAGGGAGTTCTGGGATAGGTAGGGATTCAGGAATAATAGACGAGTTTGCTGCGGTTTTATATTTTTATAACAAACATAAACCAAGATGGCAGAATTACTTAGTAAGGAAAATCTTATTATTTGGAGCTTTGTTACGCCTCTTATTATTTGGTATAATTATGAAAAGTCCCAAAAAAGCATCTTTATATGCAAAAGCTTTTAAGTTGGTTAGATGAGAATATCATTTCTCTTCTGGCCGGATTTTTACTCATTTTTATTCCTCTTTATCCTAAACTTCCACTAGTTGATATTTTGCCAGGTTATATAGTCAGGGTAAGACTCGAAGATTTCATAGTGAGTTTTACTGTTTTAATTTGGTTTATATGGTTAATTCGGGGCAAAATTAAATTATTTAATAATCCTTTACTGAAACCAATTGTAGCCTATCTTTTGGTTGGTATTTTATCAATGATATCAGCTGTATTCATAGTTAATACAGTACCCTTGCAGAATATTCATGTAAACAAAATGCTGCTTCACTTTCTTCGTCGAATAGAATATTTTTCTCTTTTTTTCATTTTTTATACTAGCGTAAAAAATTTTAAGCAGATAAAGATGTATTTAGTAATTCTATTAGTTGCGACAGTAGGAGTAGTAATTTATGGTTTTGGCCAGAAATACCTTTACTGGCCAGCTTTTTCCACTATGAATCGGGAATTTTCAAAAGGTTGGATGCTTTATCTTACAGAGCACGCTCGAGTCCTATCAACCTTCGGGGGGCATTATGATCTTGCCGCCTTTATTATGATGATGCTGATTATTCTTTGGAGTCTTTTTTTTTTTGTTA
>FWPV01002877.1_pt1 | contig 40567 bp, 35 predicted proteins | sample 2228371 | NCBI WGS metagenome assembly FWPV01 (sample SAMEA103939776, study PRJEB20133) | metagenome
GATTGTCTTCTTGTGATGTTTCGCCGCCAGTCTAGGAGAGGCCATCAACAGGGACTATCGGGATTGGTCGCGATTTTTGTACTGAGCGCGGTGCGCTATCTCGCTGACCGAAAAGCTAAAAAAAGAGAGCCACCATTAACAGTGCCGCTGGCGGTGACCTGCTCTAATGGCACCATCATCAATCTGGAGCCATCAATGAACTCTCTTTATCACGCCGCCATCCACCAGCTGTTTCTCTCCCTCTCTCTGCCTGCGCCGCAACAGGAGGAGAGCGTCACCAGCCTGCAGATCGGCGAACTGACCTGTCATCTGACCGAACACCCGGCCGACTATCTGCTGATGTTTACCCGCCTCGACGCGGCCACCAGCGCTCAGGCGGCCGCCCAGAACCTCTTCAGTCAGGACCCGTGCAAACCGGTACTGGGTTTCGATACCGAGAGCCTGACACCGGTACTGTGGAGTCGCCAGCCCTTGCAGCAGCTGGATCGCACCCAGATCCACCACCAGCTGGAGCAACTGGTACACGCCGCCAGCGAGATCAACAAAGGCCAGGACGGCACTATCCGGCCTTGAGCCATTGACGTGACCACACCCCACGTCACCATAGATGGATAACCAGGCCTCTGGCCTGAGCAATCTGGGCAGCGGGCCCCCGGACTGGTATGGTTTTGCCATCAATTCATCAACGACCGAGATATCATGAAACGCAAAACCATGGCCCTGCTGCTGGGCACCCATCTGCTGGTCGCGGCGGCAGGCTTTGCCGCCGGTGTCTACACCCTGCCGATCCTGATCGCGCCACCCGCACCTGATACCGAGCAGGTAGCGGCCAGCCAGCAGCAAGCGAGATTCCACGGCACCTTTCGCCGGGATCTGAAAGACAGCGATCGGCTGCACTGGGGGGAAGGCAAGGTGAGCATAGGGCCGGATGCCATCAGTCTGGTGGGCAAGCTGGCCCCCGGGCCGGACTACCAGCTCTACCTCTCCCCCGAGTTTATCGAGACCGAAGCCGATTTTGCCCGCCTCAAGGATCAGATGGTGCGAGTCGGACCGGTGAAGACCTTCGACAACTTTATCGTGCCGCTGCCCGCCACCATCGATCCGGCCCGCTACAGCAGCGTGATCGTCTGGTGTGAAACCTTCGGCCAGTTCATCACCGCCGCCCGTTATCAGGATCTGCGTCCGGAGCATTAACCTCGCCCCAGACCCGCCCCATGCAAAAGGGCTGACATCGCTGTCAGCCCTTTTGCTATCCGATCCGCTCGTCATTAACGCTCCGGCTTGGTCATCTCCCGCAGCAGCTGATCGATGCAGCCCACTACCTGCTCTGAGTTCTGCTCGATTTCGCGATAGAGCGCCTCCGCCTCTTCATGCTTGTGCTGATTTTTCAGCTCGATAATCTGCTGGATCACCTGATGCAATCTGGCGTGCGGGGCGGCGATCGCCCTGAAGGCGGGTTGATCACCACAGCATGCCTGCCCTTCGCTGAAGTACCAGTGGCCAAGGCGGCACTCCTTGTCACTGACCGCCTCGCTGCGCGACAGCCCCTCCTGCCCATCCAGATAGGCGCGCACCCGGGTCTTCCAGCCCATATGAGCGGCGCGGGCGCGACTCAGCACCATCCGCACGTTGGAACCATCCTGGAACTGCCCGGCCAGATCCCCCAGCTTGTCCACCAGGGTCGCCACATGGCTGGCGATATGGGCGGTATCCCGCGCCACCAAGGTGGTGGCCTGGGAGATCTCGTGGACGCTGACGATATTGCGGGTGATCTCGTCGCTCACCGAGGATTGCTCCTCCGAGGCGGCGGCGATCTGGGTGTTCATGTCGCGAATGCTGTTGACCGCCCCCTTGATCCGGCCGAGTGCCTCTCCCGCCTGATTGGCCCGCTCCACCGACTCCCCCGCCCGCGAGACGCTGTGTTCGATCATGGTCACCGTGGTGCCCACCGCCCGTTGCAACTGCTCGATGGTGCCGCGGATCTCGGCGGTGGAGTGCTGGGTGCGCCCGGCCAGCGAGCGCACCTCGTCGGCCACCACCGCAAAACCGCGCCCCTGTTCACCGGCCCGGGCCGCCTCGATGGCGGCGTTGAGAGCCAGCAGGTTGGTCTGCTCGGCGATGGACTGGATCACCGCCAGCACCGAGCCAATCTGCTCGCTGGCCTTGGCGACCTCTTTCACCGTGTTGCCCGCGCTGGCGATCTCCTCCGCCAGCTGTTCGATCATGTTGACGCTCTGCTGCACCACCTCATCACCGGTGACAGCCTGATTGTCCGCTTCGTTGGCCGCTTCGGCCGCCTGTGCCGTGCTGTTGGCCACCTCGTGTACCGTGCTGGTCATCTCGGTCATGGCGGTGGCGAGCTGGGTGGTCTGCTCCTGCTGGCGCGTCATGCTGCCAAGGTTGCCCGCCGCACTGCGCGAAAGCCGCTCACTCTCGCCAGCCAGTTCGCCCAGAGTGGCGGTGAGCTGGCTGATGGTGTCGCGGATCTTGGCAACAAAGCCATTGAACGCCGACCCGAGGCGACGGATCTCCTCCGGCCCTGCCACCGGCAGCTTGCTGCCGAGATCGCCGGAACCATTGGCCAGCGCCTCCAGCGCCTTGACGCTGTCGAACAGAGGACGATTGATGCGATTGAGTGCAAACGCCATCACCATAGCAATCACCAGAACCCCTAGCAGAGAGATGATCGCCATCTGCCAGCCCTGACGAGCCAGATCGGCCGCGACCAGACTGTGATCCCGGGTCAATTCGATGATACCGACCGCCTTGCCGGAGTAATCGCGCAGGGGGGCCGCCATCAACAGCAAATCACTCCCCTGTTGCGTCATATTGACGAAACGTTCCTCACCGGCCAGTACCGGCTGATACCACTCCATCGCCTCACCAAGCCGGGATGTGCCAACCAGCGTCACCAGTTTGCCCTGCTCAAACAGATAGATGGCGAGCTGCACCTGCTTGTCCAGCAGTTGGCCAAACAGTTTTTCATCCAGAGCACGACCAAACTCCACCGAACCGACCGGCTGCCCGTTGAAGGTGACCGGCACGACCCCGCGCAAACCGGTACCAGCCACGCCAATCTCCAGCCCGCCAACGGCATGATGCTCACGATTCACCTCAACCACAGTGGGGCGAATGGCAGAGAGGTCATCACCGTGTTTTTCCGGCTTGTGTACCCGATAGAGGGAAGTGGCTGGCGGCAGGTGGAACTGGAACTGCTCGATCCCCTGCGCCTTGATAGCTGGCCAGAGCGGATCAAACAGATTGGCGAGGGTCTGCCAATCCTTGTCGGCCACCGCCTTTGCTGCATCCGGCCGCTGGGCGATCAGGGTCGCCGCCAGCACGGTTTCATGGCTGGTGTTTTTGATCACCGCTTCCACGTTCTGGAGCTGGCTACGCAGTGCAGCCTGCTCGGCCGCGAGCGCCCGCTGGCGATTTTCAAACAGATTAAAGGTAAGCAGCACCGCGGCGAGCAATACGATGCCGCCAATTACCAGCAGCGTGATCTGGTGACCCAGCTTGCGAGGGGGGAACATAAGACACCATCCTTGACAGTCATACCCAACCTACAGGATGGAACGGTTAAGTCGGGAGTCCATCAGAACTTAACCCTTTGTTAATATTGATCAAACGATTAACAAGCAAAATGCGAGGCAGCTCAAACGGGGGGAATATTCACTCACAAGGCCGAGATCGGCACTGCGAGCCACAGGTTAAAAGTAAACCGCCCATAAACAAAAACCCCCTCGTGACAGAGGGGGTTTTTCGTGTTGGCAACGGGTGCGGATTAACGCAGCGGTTTGACCGAGCGACGGACAATCAGCTCGGGCTGTACCGTCATCGATTCCACTTCCAGCTCCTTGTTGCGGATCCGGCTGACCAGATGCTTCACCGCCAGCTGGCCCAGTTCGGCCTTCGGGTGACGGATGGTGGTCAGCGGCGGGCTGGAGAAGCGCGCCATCTCCACATCGTCGTAGCCGATGATGGAGATATCATCCGGCACCTTGACTCCGGCTTCCCAAGCAGCACAAATCGCGCCGATCGCCATGGGATCGTCGAAGGCAAAGACCGCGGTCGGACGAGGCTGCAGGGCCAGGATGCGCTGCATGGCATCGAAGCCGCTCTGGCTCTCGTAGTCCCCTTCAAAGACCTGTTCATCTTTGAGGGTCAGACCATGTTCGCCCAGCGCATCACGTACCCCGTCCAGTCGCTGCTGGGTGGTCGGCTTGGAGAGCTGGCCAGTGATGCAGACGATGTCGCGGTGCCCCAGCTCCAGCAGATGGCGTACGGCCATGCGGGCGCCGATGCGGGCGTTGTCGTTGATGACGTTGGCGAAATCGCACTCCGTGCCCCAATCCAGTACCACCTGCGGCACGTTCTTGTGGATGCGCAGCATGTCACGCAACGGGGTGTCGATATCGGTACCCAATACCAGCAGTCCATCCACCCGTTTTTCCATCAACATTCTCAGGTAATGCTGTTGGCGAGGCGGCTGGTTTTCGGTGTTGCAGAGGATCAGGCTGTAGCCCTGTTCGAAGCAGTACGCTTCAACCCCTTGCACCACTTCTGCGAAGAAGGGGTTTACGCTGGTGGTCACCAGCATACCAATGGTCTTGGTCGAATTTATTTTAAGACTGCGCGCTACCGAGTTGGGCGCGTAGTTGAGTTCTGCCACCGCCTCAATCACTTTCTGGGTCGCGTCTTCGCTGACCCGCCGAGTGTGGTTGAGCACATGTGAGACGGTGGAGATGGATACGCCTGCGCGCGAGGCGACATCCTTGATAGTGGCCATCTCTGTCTCCTGACTGTCAAAGGCGGAACATTAGCAGATTTCCCGAATAAAGGCTTGGTTTTAACGAGCTCTGCCACGGAATTGTCAATGCCGGCTAATTTAGGCGCTCATTTCTGTTTGCGCAAATGGATTCTGGTCAAAATGGGAGCGCTGTCAGAGTAAAATATCGCCAGATTAATCCTCTGGCGTTTGTCAGAATCGCCTCTCGTTACCAAGATGTTAAGTCAACAAATCAAAATTAAGCTCTAATTAGATGAAAATAACAGGTCATTTATTTCAAAATTCATCCATCCAACCCCCTCTGGTTAGTATCTTTAACAGCTTGTTATTGCCCCGTGAGGAATGATAGAACCATACCTATAGCCGGATGCACGGGATGTAGATCCGGAATGGCACACGGAAATGAAACAATCCACTGATTAAGGGACGAATCAATGCATAAGTTGAGCAAAATCACAGTTGGCGCAGCGGTTTCTTTGGCTTTGTTTGGATCGATCTCCATCGCTCACGCGGCAGACACCATCAAGATCGGTATCGCAGGCCCGGTCACCGGTCCGGTAGCCCAGTACGGGGACATGCAGTTCACCGGCGGCAAGATGGCGGTAGAGCAGATCAACAAGGCTGGCGGCATCAATGGCAAGCAGATCGAAGCGGTCGTCTATGACGATGCCTGCGATCCCAAACAGGCGGTGGCCGTTGCCAACAAGGTGGTGAACGACGGCGTCAAGTTCGTGGTCGGTCACCTCTGCTCCGACAACACCCTGCCCGCCTCCGACATCTATGAAGACGAGGGGATCCTGATGGTCACCCCCGCCTCCACCAACCCCAAGATCACCGAACGCGGTTACCAGCTGACCCTGCGCACCATCGGCCTGGATAGCGATCAGGGCCCGACTGCCGCCAAGTACATCATCGAGCAGGTCAAACCCCAGCGCGTGGCCGTTATCCACGACAAGAAGCAGTACGGTGAAGGGATCGCTTCCAGCGTCAAAGCGGCGCTCGACAAGGCTGGCGTGAAGGTGGTGGCCTTTGAAGGGATCACCGCCGGTGACAAGGACTTCTCCGCCCTGATCGCCAAACTGCAGAAAGAGAACGTCGATTTCGTCTACTACGGCGGCTATCACCCTGAGCTGGGTCTGATCCTGCGTCAGGCTGGCGAGAAGGGACTGAAAGCCAAGTTCATGGGCCCGGAAGGGGTGGGTAACAAGGATATCTCCGCCATCGGTGGCCCGGCTTCCGAAGGCCTGCTGGTGACCCTGCCGAACAAGTATGATCTGGTGCCGGCCAACACCCCGCTGGTGGCGGCGTTCAAAGCCAAGGGTCAGGACTCCTCCGGCCCGTTCGTCTGGACTACCTATGCCGCGGTGCAAACCCTGGCAGCCGGTATCGCCAAGGCGGGTGAAGATGACCCGGCTGCCGTTGCCGCCGCCATCAAGGCCGCACCGATCGATACCGTGATGGGCCCCCTGACCTGGGCACCGAATGGTGACCTGAAAGGCTTCGAATTCGGTGTGTTCCAGTGGCACGCTGACGGTACTTCCAGCCAAGTCAAATAATCTGCCGATCGGGGGTGAGTACGCTCACCCCCTCCTCTCTTTGCGGGCAAGTACAGGGAACGCAGTATGTCCGAACACCTCCTTTATCTCGTTCAGCAACTGCTGAACGGATTAACCATAGGCAGCACCTATGCGTTGATCGCCATTGGCTACACCATGGTCTATGGCATCATCGGCATGATCAACTTCGCCCACGGCGAGGTGTACATGATCGGCTCCTATGTCGCGTTTATGGTGATGGCGGGGCTCATGATGATGGGCATCGACAGCACCTTTCTACTGCTGGGGGGCGCCTTCCTGGTCAGTATTATCATCACCGGCACCTATGGCTGGAGCATCGAGCGGGTCGCCTACCGGCCACTGCGCGGTGGCAACCGGCTGATCCCCCTCATCTCCGCCATCGGCATGTCGATCTTCCTGCAGAACATGATGCGGATGGCTCAGGGCTCACGGGATATCGCCATGCCCAGCCTGATCTCAGGTGGCTGGACCCTGGGGGGTGAGGATGGTTTTCAGGCCAGCCTCTCCTATATGCAGCTGATTATCTTCGTGGTGACTTTCATCACCATGCTGGCGCTGACCCAGTTCATCGGCCGCTCCCGCATGGGCCGCGCCTGCCGCGCCTGTTCGGAAGATATCAAGATGGCCAACCTGCTGGGGATCGACACCCACGTGGTCATCTCCATCACCTTCGTGCTGGGGGCCGCGCTGGCCGCCGTCGCCGGGGTGCTGCTCGGCATGTATTACGGCGTCATCAATCCCTACCTCGGCTTTATGGCCGGTCTGAAGGCTTTCACTGCCGCAGTGCTGGGCGGTATCGGCAGCATTCCGGGCGCCGTACTAGGCGGCCTGCTGCTCGGCGTGGTTGAAGCGCTCACCGCCGGTTATCTCAGCACCGAGTACAAGGATGTGATGGCGTTTGCCCTGCTCATTTTTGTGCTGCTCTTTATGCCGACTGGCATTCTGGGTCGTCCAGAAGTGGAGAAAGTGTGATGAAACATCAATTTATCCACGCCTGTATCGCCAGCCTGGTGTTGCTGGTGCTCTCCTTCTGGCTGCTCGGCTTCAAGCTGGAGACCTATGGCTCCAGCCTGCAGGTAGTGAGCCGCCTCGATGTGTCGCTGGCCTGGCTGCTGGGGGGCGCCACCATTGTTTTCTGGTTCCAGATGCTGCGCGGCCAGATTGCCAAGCTGTTTCAGGCCTCCATCAGCGGCTTCTCGGTCGGCTTTACCAAGCTGGTGCTGCCGAGCCCGGAAGAGGCACCCAAGCTCTATAACCTCACCGCCGTGCTGGTGCTGCTGTTCGCGGTGAGCTGGCCCTTTATGGCCTCTCGCGGCGCCATCGATCTCGCCACCCTCACCCTGATTTACATCATGCTGGGGCTGGGGCTGAACGTGGTAGTCGGCCTCGCCGGCCTGCTCGATCTCGGCTATGTCGGCTTCTACGCGGTCGGCGCCTACAGCTATGCCCTGCTCAACACCTACTTCGGGCTGAGCTTCTGGGAGTGCCTGCCCATCGCCGGGCTGATGGCCGCTACCTTCGGCTTCCTGCTCGGTTTCCCGGTGCTGCGGCTGCGGGGGGACTATCTGGCCATCGTCACCCTGGGTTTTGGCGAGATCATCCGCATCCTGCTCAACAACACGACCACCCTGACCGGCGGCCCGAACGGGATCTCCGGCATTCCCAAGCCGACGCTGGGGGGGCTGGAGTTCAACCGCACCGTCAAGGATGGGGGCTTTGATACCTTCCACAACTTCTTCGGCATTACCTACAACGCCAACCACAAGGTGATCTTCCTCTACCTGATGGCGCTGGTGCTGGTGGTGGTGACCCTGTTCGTCATCAACCGCCTGCTGCGCATGCCCCTTGGCCGCGCCTGGGAAGCGCTGCGGGAGGACGAAATCGCCTGCAAATCGCTGGGGCTCAACCCCACCATCATCAAGCTGACCGCCTTCACCATAGGCGCTACCTTCGCCGGTTTTGCGGGTAGTTTCTTTGCCTCGCGGCAGGGCTTTATCAGCCCGGAATCCTTCGTCTTTATCGAGTCGGCCATCGTGCTGGCGATTGTGGTGCTGGGTGGCATGGGCTCCCAGATCGGGGTGGTGCTGGCCGCCATCGTGATGACGGTACTGCCGGAGCTGGCCCGCGAATTCAACGAGTACCGCATGCTGATGTTCGGCCTCTTGATGGTGTTCATGATGATCTGGCGGCCACAGGGATTGCTGCCGATGACCCGTCCGCATCTGGAGTTGAAGAAATGAGTACACATCAGAAGTTAATGGAAGTCTCTGATTTGTCGATGCGCTTCGGGGGCCTGCTGGCCGTCAACGGGGTAAAACTGGATATCGACAAGGGCGAGGTGATCTCCATCATCGGCCCCAACGGTGCGGGCAAGACCACCATCTTCAACTGCCTGACCGGCTTCTACAGCCCGAGCGGCGGCACCATCCGCTACAAGGGTGAGGAGATCCAGGGGCTGCCCGGCCACCTCATCGCCCGCAAGGGGATTGTGCGTACCTTCCAGCACGTGCGGCTGTTCAAGGAGATGACGGCGGTGGAGAACCTGCTGGTTGCCCAGCACCAGCACCTCAACACCAGCTTTATCGCCGGTCTGTTCAAGACCCCGGCCTTCCGCCGGGCGGAGCAGGAGGGGCTGGAGCGGGCCGCCTTCTGGCTGGATAAAGTGGGCCTCAAGGATCTTGCCAACCGCGCCGCCGGTAATCTGGCCTACGGTCAGCAGCGCCGGCTCGAGATCGCCCGCTGCATGGCGACCCGTCCCGAGCTGCTGATGCTGGACGAACCGGCCGCCGGTCTCAACCCGAAGGAGACCGACGAGCTGGACGAGCTCATCATGAGCCTGCGGGACGAATTCGGGGTCTCGGTGCTGCTGATCGAGCACGATATGAAGCTGGTGATGGGCATCTCCAACCGCATCTTCGTGGTCAGCCAGGGCACCCCGCTGGCCCATGGCAAGCCGGATGAGATCCGTAACAACCCGGCAGTGATCAAGGCCTATCTGGGCGAGTCGTAAGGACAAAAAGATGTTAGAACTTCGCAACGTATCGACCCACTACGGCAAAATTCAGGCACTGCACGATGTCAGCGTCGAGGTGAAAGAGGGTGAAATCGTCACCCTGATCGGTGCCAACGGCGCTGGCAAAACCACCCTGCTGATGACCCTCTGCGGCGAACCCAAGCCCAGCAGCGGCTCCATCTGGTTTGAGGGGGAACAGATCAGCTCCCTCACCACCGCCCGCATCATGCGCAAGGATATCGCCGTGGTGCCGGAGGGGCGCCGTATCTTCGCCCGCCTGACGGTGGAGGAGAACCTGCTGATGGGCGCCTTCTTCGTTGACAAGGCCGAGCAGCATGGGCTGCTGGATCAGGTGTTTACCCTGTTCCCGCGCCTGCACGAGCGCCTGCAACAACGGGCGGGCACCATGTCCGGTGGCGAGCAACAGATGCTGGCCATCGGCCGTGCCCTGATGAGCAAGCCGCGCCTGCTGTTGCTGGATGAACCCTCGCTGGGGCTGGCCCCCATCGTCATCCAGCAGATCTTCGACACCATCGAACAGTTGCGGCAGAAGGGGATGACCATCTTTCTGGTGGAGCAGAACGCCAACCAGGCGCTCAAGCTGGCCGACCGCGGCTATGTGCTGGAGAACGGCCACGTGGTGCTGCAAGACACAGGAGCCGCCCTGCTGGCCAACCCGGCAGTGCGGCAGGCCTATCTGGGCGGTTAACCCACTGACCCGCATGCCATATCAACAAGGGAGCCGCTGGCTCCCTTATCTTTTGTGGGGTTAGTTTGCGCCCAAGCTTGCGGTACACTGGCCCGTAATCAACCTATTCGCAGGACATCCCGATGGACCAGTTTGCCCATATCAATGCCCATGATGCCCACCAGAAACTGAGCGCGGGTGAAGCCCGTCTGGTGGATATTCGCGACCCGCAATCCTTTGAAGCGGCCCACGCGGTCGGCGCCTTCCACCTCACCAACGGCACCCTGGTGCGCTTTATGAACGAAGTGGATTTCGATACCCCGGTCATCGTGATGTGCTATCACGGCAACAGCAGTCAGGGGGCGGCCCAATACCTGCTGCAACAGGGTTATGACGAGGTCTACAGTCTGGATGGCGGCTTCGAGGCGTGGCGCCGGGAGTTTCCCATCGAGGCAGGCGAGGCATGATCCAGCTGCTGGTGCTCGACAACGCCCGCATGGCGCAGGCGCTGGTGGACTATCTGGCGACCCTGGGCATCTCCTGCGAGCTGACCCAGTCCGAGCTGGGGGTCACCATCTGGTTGGCGGACGAGCTACGCCTCGCTCAGGCCCAGCTGGAGGTGAAGCGCTTTCTGGCCGAACCGGCCCACCCTCGCTACATGGAGGCCTCCTGGCAATCCGGCCGCGCCGATGCCCGCATCGACTACAGCAAGGGGATGACGGATCCCATCACCGATTTCCTCCATCAGGCAGGGCCGCTGACGTTGGTGGTGATCATCGCCTGTCTCGCCATCTACGGGATCGAGGCCATCGGCCTGCCCATCTACGATGAACTGGCATTCCACCCGACGCTTGCCCAGTTCACCGACTGGCAGGCATGGCGTTATTTCACCCCCGCCCTGATCCACTTCTCGGTGCTCCATCTGGTGTTCAACTTGCTGTGGTGGTGGTATCTCGGCGGCCAGATCGAGCAGCGCCTTGGCAGCGGCAAGCTGCTGATCCTGCTGCTGGTGGGCGCCGCCCTGCCCAATATCGCCGAGTTCTTTGCCAGCGGCCCGCTGTTTGGCGGCCTCTCCGGCGTGGTCTATGCCCTGCTCGGCTACTGCTGGCTGCGCAGCAAGCTGCAACCGGCCTGCGGCCTGACTCTGCCACCGGCGCTGATGGGCTTTATGCTGTTCTGGATGGTGCTCGGCTTCTTCGACATGCTCGGCACCAGCACCGCCAATATCGCCCACCTGACCGGCCTGCTGGTCGGCCTGCTGCAAGGCTGGCTGGATCGCAACCACCAGCCGACCTGATTTTTCAGCAGTTGCAGAAACGAGAACGCCGCCCCGAAGGGCGGCGTTTGCTTGGCAGCACAAATGGTAAAAAGCCGCCGCGATCTCGGCAAAGTGAGGGAATTGTCGGTAGAATGTCCGCCAACGCTTAAGGAGGACATCATGATCGACCCGAAGAAACTGGAAGAGATCGCCAAGCAGGTGCACAACTCCCTGCCGCCCGGCATTCGCAGCATGGGTGAAGAGGCCGAAAAGAAGATGCGTCAGGTACTGCAAGCCCAGCTGGGCAAGCTGGATCTGGTCAGCCGCGAAGAGTTCGACGTGCAGACCAAGGTGCTGCTGCGTACCCGTGAAAAACTGGCCGCCCTCGAAAGCAAGCTGGCTCAGCTCGAGCAGCAGCTCGGCACCAAAGGCGAATAACAAAAACCCCAGCTCGGCTGGGGTTTTTGCTTTGAATTGAACCTGTAAAAAGAATCACACCTGAAGCAGATACCAGGCTCGCTTGCCGCGCGCCTTGGCCTCATACATGGCCCTGTCGGCAACCTCCAATGCCTGCCGGAAGCTCAATGGCTCCTCCTCCCACAGGGCGATGCCGATACTCAGCCCCACCCGTTGAGGGCAACCGGGTTTGGGCACATAGCCGTGCATCCGGCTGATCAGGGCGTCAGCCAGTTGCGCCAGGCCATGGCTCGACACATCCCGGTGCAGATGCACCACAAACTCGTCGCCGCCGTAACGGCCACATAGCGCCGAGCCAGGCATAATAAGGCGCAGCCAATCCGCCATCTGCTGCAACACCAGATCGCCGCAGGCGTGCCCCAGCTGGTCGTTGATCCCCTTGAAATCATCCAGATCGATAAAGAGCAGCGCCCCCGCCCCTTGCGGCTGCAGCTGGGCAAACGCCTTGCCAAACCCCTGCCGGTTGAGCAAGCCGGTCAGCGCGTCGCTGTTGGCTCGCTCAGCCAGTCGCTGCTCATAGGCCTTGCGCTGGGTGATATCGATATGGGAGCCCATGATCCGCAGCGGCTTGCCATCGCCATCCCGATCGACGACCCGTCCCCGATCCCACAGCCAGGTGACCCCGCCTTGCGGATTGATGGTACGGTATTCGGCTTCATAGAAGGGGGTTTTCCCCTCAAGGTGGGCAAAGTAGCTGCCCATGGCATGGGCGCGATCGTCGGGGTGGAGCTTGGCGCTCCACTGATCGAAATGAGGGGCCATGTCACCGGCCTGAAAGTTCTGCAGATTGAAGACCCGCAGCTCGCCGGTGGGAATGGTGCCCTGCCAGAGACAGATGCCGGTGCCATCGAGGGCGGCATTGAGCTTCTCCTGCAACAGGCCATTTTCATGCTGCAAAGCGGCGATCTCTGCCTGCAAACGGGCCATTTCACCGCCATGAGGGGACGGGATCAGCGTTGCGACCCGCTCGACAGAGCCGGTCTCTCCCCTGTCATCCTCCGCAGATGCCCTGCCCTCTTCACTCAACACTGCGCCTCCTTGTGCTTGCTCTATGGATGCTCTTGTCAATCCCCCACAAAGATGCCATCAGCTAGGCTCGATTAGTAGCCACTCATAGCCAAAATATTGAAAAATAATGGGATAACGCCGCGATAATCCGCTCATTCGGGATGATCAGGTACTGCGGCAGCCACAAAAACAAAAGCCCCCGGCAAAACCGGGGGCTGCGTCATCCAAACGGGGATCCCGTCAGATAAATTCGTAGGCGTCACCAAAGATGCGCTCCGGCTCGGCGCCAAGGATCTTGAACTCCTCACGCGCGGCACCCGCCATCTCGAAACGGCCGGCGACATAGATGTCGTAGTCGTGGAGACTGACGAAGTCATCCATGATCGCCTTGTGCACCAGCCCGCTCTTGCCGGTCCAGTCAACCTCCGGCTCCTGCACCACCGGAATGAAGGTGAGCGGTGCATAGTCACGCTCCCACTGCTGCATCTGCTCCAGCTCATAGAGCCAGTGAGCCTGACGCACACCCCAGTAGAAGAACACCGGGCGCTTGCTGCCCGTGTCGATCAGGTACTCCAGAATGGCGCGGGCGTAAGAGAAACCGGTGCCGCCCGCCATCAGGATCAGCGGACGGGGGGATTCATCGCGCAGGAACGCCTTGCCAGCCGGCAATTCGACCTCGATCTCCCCCTGCTCGCGCATGCGGGCCAGCACCTGACCGGCGTAGGCGTTCTCGGGAGTAGCACCGATTTGCAGCTCCAGCACGCCCGGGCGGGTCGGCGAGTTGGCGATGGAGAAGGGGCGCTTGTCCGAATCGCTCATCACCACCAGCAGATACTGGCCTGGCTTGAAGCTGATCGCTTGCTGCGGCGTCAGGGCCACATGCCAGATGGTGTCGACATATTCGCGCAGTTCCTCTACGCGGCATTTGATACGTTGCATTCTTGTCCTTGTGGCGGGCTCGCTCGGCCCGCTTCGCTCATTGTTTCACTATGGAGTGACGACCAGCAGCCCTGGCCCCGTCAGTCGAGAATACTAAAATCAGTGCGGATCGCATCACTTTTTGCAGTAAAGCTGTCATGTTTGCCTCATCCGAGGATATTGAGCTCATCCCAGATGGCATCAACCTTCTGCTTCACCGCCTCATCCTGAACTATGGGCTGACCCCACTCCCGATTGGTCTCGCCCGGCCACTTGTTGGTGGCATCCAGCCCCATTTTGGAGCCGAGGCCGGAGACCGGCGAGGCGAAGTCCAGATAGTCGATCGGCGTATGCTCGATCAAGGTGGTATCCCGTGCTGGGTCCATCCGGGTGGTGATGGCCCAGATCACATCCTTCCAGTCGCGGGCGTTGACGTCATCGTCACACACCACCACGAACTTGGTGTACATGAACTGGCGCAGGAAGGACCAGACCCCCAGCATCACCCGCTTGGCATGGCCCGGGTAACGCTTCTTGATGGTCACCACAGCCATCCGGTAGGAGCACCCCTCCGGCGGCAGATAGAAGTCCACAATCTCGGGGAACTGCTTCTGCAGCAGCGGCACGAACACCTCGTTCAGCGCCAGACCCAGCACCGCCGGTTCATCGGGCGGACGGCCGGTGTAGGTGCTGTGATAGATGGCATCGTGCCGCTTGGTGATGTGGGTGATGGTGAAGACCGGGAACTCGTCCACCTCGTTGTAGTAGCCGGTGTGGTCGCCATAAGGGCCTTCTGGCGCCATCTCACCCGGCTCAAGATAGCCTTCCAGCACGATCTCGGCGCTGGCGGGCACCTCCAGATCGCAGCTGATGGCCTTGATCACTTCGGTACGGCTGCCGCGCAGCAGACCGGCAAAGGCATATTCGGAGAGAGTATCAGGCACCGGCGTCACCGCGCCGAGAATGGTCGCCGGATCGGCACCGAGTGCCACCACCACCGGGAAGCGCTCGCCCGGATGGGCCTCCTGCCACTCGCGAAAATCGATGGCTCCGCCGCGATGATCCAGCCAGCGCATGATCAGCTTGTTCTTGGCGATCTTCTGCTGGCGGTAGATGCCGAGGTTCTGGCGCTTCTTGTAGGGGCCACGGGTGATGGTGAGGCCCCAGGTGACCAGCGGCGCCACATCGCCGGGCCAGCAGTGCTGGATCGGGATCTGGTCGAGATCGACCGCATCGCCCTCCTGCACCACCTGCTGGCAGGGGGCAGAAGAGAGCCGCTTGGTCGGCATGTTGAGCACCTGCTTGAAGATCGGCAGCTTCTCCATCAGCTCCTTGAATCCCTTGGGCGGCTCGGGCTCCTTGAGATAGGAGAGCCAGACCCCGACCTGACGCAGGGCCCCCACATCGGGCTGGCCCATGCCCATGGCAACCCGATCCGGGGTACCGAACAGGTTGGTCAGCACCGGCATGGTGTAGCCTTTGGGATTTTCGAACAGCAGAGCCGGGCCACCCGCACGCAGGGTGCGGTCGCTGATCTCGGTCATCTCCAGATAGGGATCTATCTCGCGGGTGATCCGCTTGAGTTGTCCGTTTTGTTCCAGCTGCGCGATGAAATCACGCAAATCCTTGTATTTCATGCAAGTTCCCAACCGGGTTCAGGAGGTCACGCATTATAACCCTGGCTGCCCATCGGGTGTACCCGAATCGGGCAGCAGACTCGGTGCAATGGGTGGCATGTCACGCTGGCCGAGGCGTCTGGCCAGCGCAGAGAGCAGCTGGGGCTCATCCACCTCCATCAACAGACCGGCCACCAGCGCCCCGTATTGGCGGTTGGAGAGTTCCGCCAGCAGGTATTTCTGGGCTTGCGGCGGCATGGGTGAGAGTGCGCTCAGCTGACGCAGGGCGGCCCCCTTCAACCCCTCGTTGCCACTGGCGGCAATCAGCAGATCGCTGGCAGCACTGCCGTGATGAAAGCGGCTGATGGTGGAGAGTGCACGCAGCGCATCCTGATCTGCCGGCCGCCGCCACAGCATGCCATAGAGCGCCGGTTCGCCGGTGCGCTGCAACAGATGGAACAACAGGTGATTATCGGGCAGATAGATATTCTGGCTGGCCAGCGCTTGCGCCTCCCGCATCCAGATCGGTTGCGGCAAGGTGTCGAGGGCCAGCAACAGGGCTTGCTGCTGCATGGCGAGATCGGGGTTACTGCTGTAGTAGATGGACTTTAGCTGGAAGCTGCCCTGGGCAAGCTGCTGCCGATAGCGCTGCATCAGTGATTGCAGCTGCCACTCCCCCAGCAACTGACGGGCGCGAGCGGCAAAATCATAGACAGGTTTCTGCACCAGAAAATCGTCGACCTGCTGTTCCATGAGCCACTCGGGGGCCTTGTCAGCCTGAGCCTCGACCCACTGTTGCAACGCAGGGGATGCAGGGGAGGTAGCGGGAATATCCCGCAGCAGCTGCAACAGCAGGAACTCCCGCCGCTCGCGACTCAGGGTCGCCAGCAGAGAGTCGATGGCTGCAAATTGCCCCTCCTGCAGACGGCCCGCCAGATAGCGCTGGTGAGTCTGCAACGTCTCGGCTGTCACCGCGATCGGCGCACTCTGCGCGCAGGCTGGCATTGCGCTCAGCAACCCCAGCAATAACCAAAAAACAGGCTTCATGACGTCTCCATCCATGTGACATCGGGATCTCATACTACTAGGGCGACCGGAAAACAGATAAACAAAAACCGCGACCAGGGCCGCGGTTTCGTCATTTTCTGACCGGACTTACTTCTGCTGGCGCCGCATGGCGTCGAAGAACTCGTCGTTGGTCTTGGTCATCGCCAGCTTGTCGATGAGGAACTCGATACCGTCGATCTCGCCCATCGGGTGGACAATCTTGCGCAGGATCCACATCTTCTGCAGCTCGTCACCGGAGGTGAGCAGCTCTTCTTTACGGGTGCCTGAGCGGGTGATGTCGATGGCCGGGTAGACGCGCTTCTCGGCAATCTTGCGCGAGAGGTGCAGTTCCATGTTGCCGGTACCTTTGAACTCTTCGTAGATAACCTCGTCCATTTTGGAACCGGTATCGATCAGCGCGGTAGCGATGATGGTCAGGCTGCCGCCCTCTTCAACATTACGCGCGGCGCCGAAGAAGCGCTTGGGACGGTGCAGGGCGTTGGCATCCACACCACCGGTCAGTACCTTGCCGGATGACGGGATGACGGTGTTGTAGGCACGGGCCAGACGGGTGATGGAGTCCAGCAGGATCACCACGTCTTTCTTGTGCTCGACCAGACGCTTGGCCTTCTCGATCACCATTTCGGCAACCTGAACGTGACGGGAAGCAGGTTCGTCAAAGGTGGAAGCGATCACTTCACCTTTCACCATCCGCTGCATCTCGGTCACTTCTTCCGGACGCTCGTCGATCAGCAGAACGATCAGTTCACAGTCCGGGTGGTTGTAGGCGATGCTCTGGGCGATGTTCTGCAGCAGCATGGTCTTACCGGCCTTGGGCGGCGCCACGATCAGGCCACGCTGGCCCTTACCGATGGGGGAAGCCAGGTCCAGTACACGGGCGGTGATATCTTCGGTAGAGCCGTTACCCCGTTCCATACGCAGACGTTCGTTGGCATGCAGGGGGGTAAGGTTTTCAAACAGGATCTTGTTGCGGGAGTTTTCCGGGCGGTCGTAGTTGACCTCGTTGACCTTGAGAAGTGCGAAGTAGCGTTCGCCCTCTTTCGGTGGCCGGATCTTGCCGGAGATGGTATCGCCGGTACGCAGGTTGAAGCGGCGGATCTGGCTCGGGGAGACGTAGATATCGTCAGGGCCTGCCAGATAGGAGCCGTCTGCACTGCGCAGGAAGCCGAAACCATCGGTCAGGATTTCCAGCACACCGTCGCCAAAGATATCTTCACCACCCTTGGCGTGCGCCTTCAGGATTGCAAAAATAATATCTTTCTTGTGCGCCCGAGCCAGATTTTCCAACCCCATGGATTCGCCAAGCTTGACCAGCTCGGACACAGGAGTGTTCTTTAATTCAGTCAGATTCATAGTGGTGAAAGTCTGTAAGCAAGGATTGAAATGAGGAGACAGTCTGCTGGATTGATGCTGATCGGATTTGATTGCCAGGCTGTGGTTAGCAAAGAGTCAGGCAAAAAGGTTAGCAAACGAGCGATAAACTAGCACCAATCGGGATGAGCGTCTAGGTGATAAAACACAAGGAGCGCATTATTGCAATGCGCTCCTCTTTAATTATTACAGGTTGCCGTCCAGGAACTCTTTCAGCTGAGTCTTGGACAGTGCACCGACCTTGGTCGCTGCCACTTCGCCATTCTTGAACAGCAAGAGGGTCGGGATACCACGAATGCCGTACTTGGGCGGAGTATCAGAGTTATGGTCGATGTTCAGTTTGGCTACGGTCACGCGACCTTCGTACTCTTGGGCAACTTCTTCCAGGATCGGGGCAATCATCTTGCACGGACCACACCACTCGGCCCAGAAGTCGACCAGAACGGCGCCATCGGCTTTGATTACATCTGCCTCGAAGCTGGCATCGCTCAGCTGAACAATCTTGTCACTCATCTCCAACTCCAGTCAGTAATTAAGGCTTTATTGACATATCAACAAAGGCAATAGTTGCCCTATTTGAAATGATCCTGTTTATTATTGCAAGCCTAACCTGATAACCTACCGCCATGAGCAAAACACACTTAACGACCGACAAATTCGCCCAAATGGGCCTCGAACCCGAAGTTCTGGCTGGTCTGGAATCAAAGGGATTTCACTATTGCACGCCCATCCAGGCACTGTCTCTGCCATTGCTGGTAGAAGGTCATGACCTCGCCGGTCAGGCCCAGACAGGAACCGGCAAGACCATTGCCTTCCTGGCCGCGACATTCAACTATTTGCTGACTCACCCGCTGACCAAGCCCCGTCTGGTTAACCAACCCAGAGCCATCATCATGGCACCCACCCGGGAACTGGCAGTACAGATCTATAACGATGCCGACAGCATCGCCGCTTCTACCGGCCTGAAACTCGGCCTCGCCTACGGCGGCGAAGGTTACGACAAGCAGCTGGCCGTGCTGGAGCAGGGCGTCGACATCCTGATCGGCACCACCGGCCGCATCATCGACTACTTCAAGTCCAAGGTGATCGATCTGAGCAACATTCAGGTCGTGGTACTGGACGAAGCGGATCGCATGTTCGATCTGGGCTTCATCAAGGACATCCGCTTCCTGTTCCGCCGCATGCCGCCCGCGACCGAGCGTCTGAGCATGCTGTTTTCCGCAACCCTCTCCCTGCGTGTGCAGGAGCTGGCCTACGAACACATGAACCATCCGGAACATGTGCAGGTAGAGCCGGAGCAGATGACCGGCGTGCGGATCAAGGAGGAGCTGTTCTACCCCTCCAATGAAGACAAGATGTTGCTGCTGCTCTCCCTGATGGAAGAGGAGTGGCCGGAAAAAGCGATCGTCTTCGCCAACACCAAGCATGTCTGTGAAGACGTCCATGCCTGGCTGGAGAATGACGGCCATCGCGTCGGTCTGCTGACCGGTGATGTGCCACAGAAGAAACGGATGAAGATCCTCGAGGATTTCACCAAGGGTGCGCTCGATATTCTGGTCGCCACCGACGTGGCCGCCCGTGGTCTGCACATCCCTGACGTGACCCACGTCTTCAACTATGACCTGCCCGACGACGCCGAAGACTATGTACACCGTATCGGCCGTACCGGTCGTGCCGGCAAGAGCGGTCACTCCATCAGCCTGGCCTGTGAAGACTATGCCTTCAACCTGCCGGCCATCGAGGAGTACATCCACCACGCCATTCCGGTCAGCAAATATGATCGCGAAGCGCTGCTGGATGACGTGACCCCGCCGAAACGGGTATTCCGCAACCGTCAGCCGGTGAACCGCAACATGCGGGATCGTCAGGGCGGTGGCAACAGCAGCAACCGTCGTCGTCCGCCGCGCAAGAGCTAAGGACAGGCCCGTTGCACAACTCGCCTCTCTATGCCGCCATCGACCTCGGCTCCAACAGCTTTCATATGCTGGTGGTGCGCGAGGTCGCCGGTGCCCTGCGCACCGTCGCCAAGGTCAAGCGCAAGGTTCGCCTCGCCGCCGGGCTTGATCCGGAATTTCGTCTCAGCCGTGCCGCCATGGAGCGGGGCTGGGACTGTCTGCGTCTCTTCTCCGAACAGTTGCAGGACATTCCGGCCGACAATATCCGGGTGGTAGGCACCGCAACCTTGCGGCTTGCCACCAACGTCGACGAGTTCCTCAGCGAAGCGGAACGGGTACTCAACCACAGCATCGAGATCATCTCGGGCGAGGAAGAGGCCAAGACCATCTATGAAGGGGTCTCCTGGACCTCTGCCGGGGAAGGAAACCGGCTGGTGATCGACATCGGCGGTGCCAGTACCGAACTGGTGATCGGCGAGCACAGCGAAGCAAAACTGCTCAACAGCCTGCACATGGGCTGCGTCACCTGGCTCAACAATCACTTCGGTGATGGCGAGCTCTCTGAAGCCCGTTTCGAGCAGGCGATTGCTGCCGCCAAGGCGGTGCTGGAGAAGGTGGCGGAAGATTACCGCGCCCTCGGCTGGCGCACCTGCGTCGGCGCCTCCGGCACGGTACAGGCGCTGCAAGAGATCATGCTGGCGCAAGGGAAGAGCGAGCGGGTCACCCTGCCGAAACTGCAGGAGCTGATGGGTCAGGCCATCGCCTGTGGCAAGCTGGACAGACTACAGCTGGAAGGGCTGGCAGCCGAACGGCTGACCGTGTTCCCCTCCGGCCTCGCCATCCTGATCGCCATCTTCGAAACCCTCGATATCGAGAGCATGACCCTCGCGGGTGGCGCCCTGCGTGAAGGACTGATCTACGGTCTGCTTGGCAACAATCACGACTGTGATGCCCGGGATCGTACCGCCGACAGCCTGATCAGCCGCTATCAGCTGGATAAAGAGCACGCCGAACGGGTGCGCGATACCGCCGTCGAGGCGTTCAACCAGCTGCAACCGGCCTGGCGACTCTCCAAACGCTACGGTCGTCCGATCTTGCGTTATGCCGCCCTGCTGCACGAGATTGGCCTCTGTATCGAATACAAGAAGGCGCCGCAACACGCCGCCTACATCATCGACAACATCGACATGCCGGGCTTTACCCCTGCGCAAAAGAAGCTGTTGTCGGCCCTGCTGTTCAACCAGCGGGACGAATTCAAGCTGGAACCACTGGAGAAACAGGGTGCCGTCACCGGTCGTCAGGCGATCCGGCTGGCCCGTATCCTGCGCATCGCGCTGATCCTCTGCATGCGCCGCACCCAGGGCACAGTGCCCAGCTTCACCCTGCAGGCAGAAGAGGAGTCACTGACCCTGACCCTGCCCAAGGGCTGGATGGATGAACACTACCTGCGTGCCAGCGAGCTGCGCTTTGAAGTAGAACGCCAGCAAAAGATGGGCTGGCCGACCCGCGTACAGGAAGCCTGACTGAGCAACCTGCCTGTTTTGGAGCCGATCATGCCGGATTATCAACCCATCAGCTGCGATCTCTACGACTGGCTCGAAATTGCTGCCAGCTGGCAACTGCCGGTGACCCTCACCAGCCGCGATGGTCGCCAGCGGGATGACAAGATCCGCACTATCGAAGCCAGCGAAGGGGTCGAGTATCTGTTGCTGCACAGTGGCGAGCAGCTCAGCCTGGCGGATCTGGCGACCCTGCGCCTGAAGTGGCAAGGGGAAGAGAAGCTGATCCGCTTCGCGCCAACCAACTGAATCCAATACGAAAAATGAGGGCCAACATGACGTTGGCCCTCCTTTTTGCGTCTGCGGCTCACACCGGCCGTTAACTCGCCGCCAGCGCCGCCATCACGTAGACATCGAAGCGGTTGCTCTTGGTCTCGATAGCCATGCTGGGCTTCTGTTCGTTGAGCCAGCCGGCGTAGTCCGGCCGCTTCACCACCACCCGCTTATCAGCCATCTTGAGCGCGGCAGGCAACAAGGCATCCGCATCGAGATCCGCCCCCACCAGCGACTGGAACACCCGCATCTCTTTTTTCACCAGCGCCGACTTCTGCTTGTGAGGGAACATGGGGTCGAGGTAAATCACCTCGGGCCGTTCGGTCAGCCCCAGCAGATTATCCACCGCCGGGCCTTGCAGCAGGTGCATCCGCTCGCTGACCCAGGGGCCAATCTCGGGATCCTGTGCCGCCCGCGCCAGCCCATCCTGCAACAGAGCGGCCACCACAGGGCTGCGTTCGATCAGGGTCACCTTGCAACCGAGGGAAGCGAGCACGAAGGCATCGCGCCCCAGACCGGCAGTGGCATCCACCACGGTCGGTGTGGCACCGGCCTTGAGCCCCACCGCCTTGGCGATGGACTGGCCGCGACCACCACCAAACTTGCGACGATGCGCCACCGCCCCTTCCACGAAGTCCACATAGACGGCCCCCAGCTTGGGTTCATCCAGCTTGCGCAGCTCCAACCGTTCCGGGGTAAACACCAGAGCAAACTGGGGAAGGTCGAGCAGAGCAAGCTGGCTGGCCAGAGCGTCTGCCAGCACGGCCTTGGCGGGGTCTTCGAGGAGGATTTGCATGGTCTTTGGATGCGTTCTAAGTTCAGTGAACCGAGTGTACCACAGCCCCTTCAAGTCGCTGTAGGGAGGAAATCCCATGAACCTGTTCATTGCCCTGCTCCTCGCCGCCCAGAGCGGCACAAACCTGAAGGTCTGCGGCGTAGACTGGCCTCCCTTTTCCTATGCCGAACAGGGCAACCTGAAAGAGGGCATTTCGGTGGAGATCCATCAAGAGGTGGCGCGCCGCCTTGGCATGAACCTCACCCTGCTTGAACTGCCTTGGGGACGCTGCGAGCAGTATGTCAGCACCCAGCTGGCGGATGGCATTCTCGACAATGCCCCTCTCCCCGGTTGCTATCACTCTGACCTTGCCACCGCCTTCTATCCTCTGGCCGCCTATGTGCGTACCGACAGTCCGTTACAGAACTTCTCGTGGGAGATGGCCAAGGGGCTAAAAGTAGGGATGGTCAGGGGGTATGACTATACGGCCAAGATCAGGAACTTCACCGGCTGGGAGCCCATCAAGGTTCACTCCGACAAACAGCTGCTACTGATGCTGGAAAAGAGCCGGGTCGATATGATCATCCTGGACTACTTCTCTGCCCCCATTCTGTCGAGGGAGCAGGACGTCAGGATCCGCGCCCTCACCCCCTTTATCGATTCCACGCCGCTCTACCTCTGTTTTGGCAAACAGAAGGCTGACCTGCTGCCTGCCTACAACAAGACGCTGCAACAGATGCAGGATGAGGGAGTACTGGATCGCATCTATTTGCGCTATCTCGGCGAGGATTACCGGACATTGAAAACCAAACAGGAACAGATGACATCGAAGGAGTAAGCGCCACTAGCTGATCTGCAGAAACATCCCTTTGTCGTTGAGCTGCAGATATTCGGTGAGATCGTCATAGGCCAGCGGGCGGCTGAGCAGATAACCCTGGGTGAAGGCGCACCCCTTCTGGCAGAGGAAGTTGAGCTGCTCGCGGGTCTCAACCCCCTCGATCACCACCTGCATGCCGAGGTTGTGCACTATGTTGATGATGCCGTCGAGCAGCATCCTATCCTGCTCGTTGAAGGGGATATGGCGCACGAAGGAGCGGTCGATCTTGACCAGATCGACCGGGAAAGTGCGCAGATAGTTGAGGGCCGAGTAGCCGGTACCGAAATCGTCGATGGCCAGCTTGCAACCCGCCTCGCGCAGGGCATCGATCCGCACCCTGTGCTGATCGCTGCTCTCCATCAGCAGAGATTCGGTGATTTCGATGACGATGTCGGCAGGATCGAGCCCGAAGTGCTGGATCACCTTGAGCCACTCGCTCGCCTCGGGGTCAATGGTCTGGAACTCCATGGTGGAGCGGTTGATCGACATCTGCAGACCCGGGAAACCGGACTGCTGCAACCGCGCCAGATCCCGGCACGACTGCCACAATACCAGCGCACCCAACCCCTGAATCAGACCTGCCTCTTCCGCCAGCGGAATGAACTCGGCAGGGGAGACCTGCCCCCAGTGGGGGTGATACCAGCGCACCAGCGCCTCCAGCTTGGCGACCCGTCCGCTGCGATTGTCCCAGATGGGCTGATAGGCCATGGTCAGCTGCTCCAGCTTGATCGCTTCGGCCAAATCCTGCTGCATCTGGTGGCGCTGGCGCACCTCTTCCCGCATGGATGAGCAGTAGGCACCGAGCAACCGTCCCTGTCGCTTGGCCGCAAACAGCGCCTGTTCGGCATTGCGCAGCAGCTCGTCGCTCTCGCTGCCATCGACCGGACAGAGAGTCATGCCGATGGTCGCGGTCACATAGAGATGCTGGTTGGCCAGCATAAAGGGCCGGGCGAAACTGCCGATCACCTGCTTGGCAAACACCTCGGCCTGACGGCGGGTGACGATGCCGGGCACCAGGAACGCGAACTCATCGCCACCGATACGGGCCACCAAATCTTCGGTGCGCACCCGGCTCACCAGTCGATCCGACACCTCTCGCAGCAGGGCATCGCCAGCATGGTGATCCATGCTGTTATTTACCGCCTTGAAGTTGTTGAGGTCGAGCACCATGAGCGCGAAGCGCTCGCCCCGCTCGCAGAAGCGGGTGAGGCAGCGGCCAAACAGCCAGCGGTTGGGCAGGCTGGTAAGGTTGTCGTAGTTGGCCTGGGTCGCGATCTTCTGCTCGGCCACTTTGGTCTGGGAAAGATCGCTGAAAATGGCGATATATTGCTGAATTTTGCCGGCTTCACGCAGGGTGCTGATCATCAGCTGCTGCGGATAGAGCTTGCCGTTCTTGCGCTTGTTCCACACCTCGCCACGCCACACCCCCACCCGCTCCAGCGCATGGTACATGTCGGCATAGAAGGTCTGATCGTGCAGCCCGGACTTGAGCATACTGGGACGCTGGCCCCGCACCTCGTCGCTGTTGTAGCCGGTGATCTGCTCGAAGGCCGGGTTGACCGAGATGATGCGGCTGTCGGCATCGCACACCAGAATGGCCTCGGAGAGGTTGTCGTAGACCCGGTGAGAGAGCTTGAGCTGCTCCGCATGGCGCTTGAGGGGATCGATATTCTCCAGCAGCACCATCAGGTAGTCCGGCTGCTGCTGCTCGTCGCGGATCAGGGTGACAGTTACCCGCCCCCACAGGATCTCGCCCCCCTTGCAGAAGTAGCGCTTCTCCTGGGTGAAACTGCTGCGCTCGCCGCGCCGGATCTCTTCGTAGCACTCAAGGCTGCGCTGCCAATCCTCCGGGTGATTGATGTCGGAGATGGAGCGATGAAGCAGCTCGTCGAGGGGATAACCCAGCATCTTCTCGATGGCCGGGTTGGCCCAGAGAATACGGCCGGTGAGATCGAGTTTGCCGATCCCCACCGGGGCCTGAAACAGCATGCTCTGCAGCACATGGGGGGTATCAGGCAAGAGTTGCGGCAGCTGGCGTTGCAGCATCAGCGCCAGTTCGCGACCGGCCAGCGGCCCCAGTAACCGGAGCAGCCCCATCACCTTGGTCATATTGGCCTGCGGCTGACGATAGAGCAGACAGCAGATACCTATGGTCTCGCCATCCGCATCCTTGAGGGCGATCCCGGCGTAGGCCTGGGCTTGCCACGCATCGGCAAGCGGCATCGCGGGGAACAGCTGCAACAGACGATCGCTGAACCATGCTTCCCCCTCCTGCCAGGTAATGGCATCGGGAGAGTCAGTGATTGGCAGTGTCAGAGTATCGGGGTCAAGAGAGGAGGGGTAGGCAGCCTGAACCGTCAGGTGGGTAGCATTTGATTCCCTGCTGGCGATCAGGACGACATCAGCCATCACAGCAGCGGCGATTTCACTCACAAAGGTATCGAAATATCCCTGGCCGCTCGAATGAGCCAGACTGGAGATGATTTGATAGACGGAATCGAGTGCTCGCCTCATGGCAAGTGGCTTTCTCTCCTTGAAGGTTAGAACACGACTCTACTGAAGAGCCGTGGGCAGTGCAAATATGCAATCAGCAACATATTAAAAAGCCTTGAAAAAAGGGACCAAAAGGTCCCTTTTTGTCGCAGAAATCACGACTCGATCCCACTATGCCGCAAAACAGTGTACCTGCTTGAAGCTCACACAGGCGGCGGGTCAGGAATCTCAGGCAGCGATCCCGCTGTGTCGCAACAGTGCATCCACCTTGGGCTCACGGCCTCGGAAGGCTCGGAACAGCTCCATCGGCTCCTTCGAGCCACCCTTCTCCAGAATATTCTTCAGGAACGATTGGCCGGTGGCCGGGTTGAAGATCCCCTCCTCCTCGAAGCGGGAGAAGGCATCGGCAGAGAGCACTTCGGCCCACTTGTAGCTGTAGTAGCCCGCCGCATAGCCGCCCGCGAAGATATGGGAGAAGCTGTGCTGGAAGCGGTTGAACGCCGGTGGCGTCATCACGGCCACCTGACTGCGTACCTCGTCCAGCAGCGCCGGGAGCTGTGCCGGATTGGTCGGGTCAAACTCCTGATGGAGACGGAAGTCGAACAGGGCGAACTCCAGCTGGCGCAGCATCTGCATCGCCGCCTGGAAGTTGCGGGCGGTCAGCATCTTCTCCAGCAGATCGGCAGGCAGCGGCTCGCCGGTCTCGTAGTGGCCGGAGATAAAGGCCAGCGCCTCGGACTCCCAGCACCAGTTCTCGAGGAACTGACTCGGCAGCTCCACTGCATCCCAGGCCACGCCGTTGATACCGGCGACACCGGCAACGTCGATACGGGTCAGCATGTGGTGAATGCCGTGGCCAAACTCATGGAACAGGGTGACCACTTCGTTGTGGGTGAACAGCGCCGGTTTGCCATCCACCGGACCATTGAAGTTGCAGGTCAGGTAGGCCACCGGCTTTTGCAGCGAGCCATCCTGACGGTAGCGACGACCCAGACAGACATCCATCCAGGCCCCGCCCTGCTTGTGCTCGCGGGCGTAGAGGTCGAGATAGAAGCTGCCGCGCAGCTCGTCGTCGGCATCGAAGATGTCGTAGAAGCGCACGTCAGGGTGCCAGGTGTCGATGCCGAGGCGCTCGCGCACCTTCATGCCGAACACCCGCTTCACCACTTCGAACAACCCTTTCACCACCTTGTTGGCGGGGAAATAGGGTCGCAGTTGCTCATCGGAGATGGAAAACTTGTGCTGCTTGAGCTTCTCGGCGTAGTAGGCGAGATCCCAGGCGGCCAGCTCGCTCTGACCGTGCTGTTCGGCGGCGAAGGTGCGGATCTCCTCCAGCTCGGCCTTGCCTTGCGGCAGGGATTTGGCCGCCAGATCGGTGAGAAAGCTCACCACCTGTTCGGTCTTGTCCGCCATCTTGGTGGCCAGGGAGAGCTCGGCATAGTTGGCAAAGCCCAGCAACTGAGCCAGTTCGCGGCGCAGGGTGAGCAGCTCGCTCATGATGGCAGAGTTGTCCCACTTGCCCGCATTGGGGCCCTGATCGGAGGCGCGGGTGGTGAAGGCCTCATACATCTCGGCGCGCAGCTCGCGGTTGTCGGCATACATCATCACCGGCAGGTAAGAAGGGATATCCAGAGTGAACAGCCACCCCTCTTTGCCTTTAAGTTCAGCCATCTGACGGGCAGCGGCGCGCACGCTGTCGGGCAAGCCGGCCAGTTCGGCTTCATCGGCCACCAGCTTGTGCCAGCCCTGGGTCGCATCCAGCACGTTGTTGCTGAAGCGGGAGGCCAGCTCGGAGAGGCGGGCCTGAATTTCACCGTAGCGCTGCTGCGCCTCGGCAGGCAGACCGATACCGGAGAGGCGGAAGTCACGCAGGGTATTCTGGATCTCCTTGCGCTGGGCGCCGCTCAGCAGCGGGAAATCATCGCTCTGGGAGAGGGCCAGATAGGCCTGATAGAGCCCTTCATGCTGACCGACATAGGTCTGGAATTCGGAGAGCAGCGGCAGGCAGGCATCATGGGCCTCGCGCAGCGCTTCGCTGTTGAGTACGGAGTTGAGGTGGCTGACCGGTGACCAGATCCGTGACAGACGGTCATTTACCTCTTCCAGCGGGGCAATCAGGCTATCCCAGGTATGGGGATCACGCTGGGCCAGCACATCGCTGATCTTCTGCTTGCAGTCAGCAATCGCCTGAATCACGGCAGGCTGAACCTGCTCCGGCTTGATCTGGCTGAAAGGGGGCAGTGAATCCATTGTCAGCAAAGGGTTATTCATCCCGGTTACCTCTTGTTTGGTCTTGAACAGACCGCTTTAGCAGCTCTGTATGGCTTTCTAACATGTGGCCAAGCCACGCAATAATCAAGCGGGAATCCGCCGCAACCCTGTACTTTTCCAGCCATTGCGACCCGGATCTCTGCAGTTGCCGCAGTTTTGCTATCAACAGCCAGTAACAGAATGAATCTGTGGGCCTTTTTTGGCTCTTACCGCTACTTTCAAGGGGCAAAAAGTCGCCATTTACCGGCGCCACAGCTGCCAGCCAAGTACCGTCATGCTCAATCATGGAAACTGACAAAATGTGGTAGCCGTAACAAATTATCAATATTTTTCAGTCAATTAGAATCAAAACCAACTATTGATTAATTTATTTTCAAGCATCTATCATAGGCAACCTGCCATGCAGGTCACTTGATTCTCTGTGATGCACAGAAATCGGGTGAAAAAGGCAAAGTGACCCGAAAGGGCGCGACGCAAAGCTACCGGTCTAAGGGAGATTTCCTATGGCAGCGGGGCTGCCCCCGGGAGCGTTCGGCCAAAGCTGACCGCTCCATTTTGTACTGTATGGAGATATCAAGATGAACAAACTGAAGTTATCCCTGCTGGGCTGTCTGCTCGGCATGGGCGCCCCCATGGCGCAGGCTGCCTCAGCCGGCCAGGCCATGGTCAATCCCCAGTCCGGTGTCGTGGTGGGTTACTGGCACAACTGGTGCGGTGGCGCCGGCTATCAGGGCGGTACTGCCCCCTGCGTCAAGCTCGACCAGGTCAATCCGCAATACAACGTGGTCGATGTCTCCTTCATGAAGGTGTACGGCAGCGATCCCATCCCCACCTTCAAACTCGACCCGGCCATCGGCATGAGCGAGAGCCAGTTTATCGAGCAAATTGCCCTGCTGAACAGCCAGGGCCGCTCCGTGCTGCTGGCGCTGGGCGGCGCCGATGCACACATCGAGCTGCGTACCGGTCAGGAGCAGGCCTTCGCCGACGAGATCATCCGTCTGGTGGAGACCTATGGCTTCGACGGTCTGGACATCGATCTGGAGCAGTCCGCCATCACTGCCGCCAACAACCAGACCGTGATCCCGGCGGCCCTGCGGCTGGTCAAGGATCACTACCGCGCCCAGGGGAAAAACTTCCTCATCACCATGGCGCCCGAGTTCCCCTACCTGACCGCCAGCGGTCTCTATACCCACTATCTGCGGGCGCTGGAAGGCTACTACGACTGGATCAATCCCCAGTTCTACAACCAGGGTGGCGACGGCATCTGGATCGACGGGGTAGGCTGGATCGCCCAGAACAACGATGCCCTGAAAGAAGAGTTCATCTACTACATGGCGGACTCCCTCATCAACGGCAGTCGCGGCTACTACAAGATCCCCCACGACAAGCTGGTATTCGGCATTCCGACCAATATCGATGCGGCCGCCACCGGTTACGTCAAGAATCCGCAGGATCTGTTCGATGCTTTCAACAAGCTGAAGAGCCAGGGTCAGCCCCTGCGCGGCGTGATGACCTGGTCCATCAACTGGGACATGGGCCGCAACGCCGCCGGTCAGTCCTACAACGAATCCTTCATAAAGAGCTACGGCCCCTTCATCCACGATCAGAACATCACCCCGCCGGACGAGAACGGCAAGCCGGTGTTCAGCGGCCTGAGCGATACCCGCATCAAGCAGGGCACCGCCTTTGATCCGCTGGCCGGCGTCAGCGCCAGTGACAAGGAAGATGGCGATCTGACTGGTCAGATCCAGGTAGAAGGGAGCGTTGATACCCAGCGCATCGGTCTCTATCCCCTCACCTACAAGGTGAGCGACAGCGACAACCAGACCACCGAGCAGGTTCGCAGCGTCGAGGTCTACAGCATGAAGCCGGTATTCAGCGGCGTCACCGACACCACGCTGGAGCTGGGTACCGCTTTCGATCCGATGGCTGGCGTCAGCGCCCATGATGAAGAAGATGGCGACCTGACCGCCCAAATCAAGGTCAGCGGCAGCGTTGACAGCAGCAAGGTCGGCCGCTACACCCTCACCTATCAGGTAAGCGACAGCGCCGGTCAGCAGGTAACCCAGCAGCGCAACGTGACCGTCAGGGAGCAGGGCGCCGTCTGTGAAAACAGCTGGGATGCCAAGAAGGTCTATGTGGGCGGCGACATCGTCAGCCACAACGGCAAGAACTGGCTGGCAGGCTGGTGGACCCAGAACGAAGAGCCGGGCACCACGGGTGACTGGGGCGTCTGGCGCGTACAGGGCGACAGCGACTGCGGCGGCACAACGCCACCCGCCGAAGGCAGCAGCGACTTCACCGTCAGCGCCATGGCGAGCGAGTACACCATAGTCAACGGTCAGGTCAGCATCCGTTTCAACGTGACGACCGCCAACCCGGTCCAAATCACCGCGACTCTGGAGCAGAGCGGCCACAGCCACGGTACCACCAGCAGCCAGGTGAATGGCACCAGCACCCTGGTACTGCAGGGCAGCAATGTCACCGATGGCAGCTACGACGTTGTGATCACCGGTCTGGCTGACGGCCAGCAGCCGGTGGTGCAGCGCTTCCCGGTTGCGCTGACCGAAGAGAGCAGCGGGGGTGGCGAAGGTGACTACCCGGCCTATGCCCCCAACACCGGCTATCAGGCCGGTGATCGGGTCAGCAATGCCGGTGGCAACTACGAGTGCAAACCCTGGCCCTACAGCGGCTGGTGTGGCGGCTCGAGCAGCCACTATGCGCCGGGTACCGGCACAGCCTGGAGCGATGCCTGGATCCAGTTGTAATCAGCCAGCCATAACAAAGAGGGGGAGCCATCGGCTCCCCCTCTCGTTTATCTATTCAACCCGCTTAGCGGGCATCTTCCTTCAGCCACTGCGCTACGCGCTTGGCGAAGTAGGTGAGGATGCCATCGGCCCCGGCCCGCTTGAAGCAGAGCAGAGACTCCATGATGGTCTCCTTCTCTTTCAGCCAGCCGTTCTGGATCGCCGCCATGTGCATGGCGTACTCGCCGCTGACCTGATAGGCGAAAGTCGGCACGCCGAACTGATCCTTCACCTGACGAACCACGTCCAGATAGGGCATGCCCGGCTTGACCATCACGCTGTCGGCCCCTTCCTGAATATCCAGCGCCACTTCGTGCAGGGCTTCGTTACTGTTGGCCGGATCCATCTGATAGGTGGCCTTGTTGCTCTTGCCGAGGTTGCCGGCAGAGCCAACCGCATCACGGAACGGGCCGTAGTAGCAGGAAGCGTACTTGGCGGAGTAGGCCATGATCTGGGTGTTGATGAAGCCGTTCTCTTCCAGCGCCGCGCGGATGGCACCGATGCGGCCATCCATCATGTCGGACGGCGCGACTATATCGACCCCGGCCTCGGCGTGGGAGAGCGCCTGCTTGATCAGGATCTCGGTGGTGATGTCGTTCAGCACATAGCCTTCGTCATCGATAATGCCGTCCTGCCCGTGGGTGGTGAACGGATCGAGCGCCACGTCGGTGATGACCCCCAGCTCCGGGAAGCGGGCCTTGAGGGCACGCACGGTGCGCTGGGCCAGCCCGTTCGGGTTGTAGGCCTCTTCCGCCATCAGGCTCTTGCTCTCCAGCGGGGTGACCGGGAACAGGGCAATGGCAGGTACGCCCAGCTCCACCAGCTCGGCAGCCTCTTCCAACAGCAGATCGATGGAGAGACGCTCTACCCCCGGCATGGAGGGAACGGCTTCCCGACGGTTCTCCCCCTCCAGCACGAACACCGGATAGATGAGATCGTTGACGGTCAGTACGTTCTCGCGCACCAGACGACGGCTGAAATCATGTTTGCGCAGACGGCGCAGGCGGCGGCTCGGAAAGGCGCCCGGAAGAGTTGTAGCCATGAATCACTCCTGGAGAGGAAGTTGGAAGAACGCGGCGGAGGTGGCCCGGGTATGGGCCAGCAAGGCCTCGGGCGCTTCACCACGACAGGCCGCCACCACCTGGGCGATGTGCGGCAAAAAAGCGGGTTCGTTGCGTTTCGGGCGCGGTTTCAGATCTCGCGGCACCAGATAGGGGGCATCGGTCTCGATCATCAGCCGACCGGCCGGAATACGGGCCACCTGTTCGCGCAGCAGCTGGCCGCGGCGTTCGTCGCAGAGCCAGCCAGTCACCCCTATATGCAGCCCCAGCGCCAGACACTCATCCAGCTCCTCGTCGGAGCCGGTGAAGCAGTGCAGCACGGCTCCCGGCAGTCTGGGCAACCAGGGACGCAAGATCTCGATGAAACGGGCGTGCGCATCGCGGCAGTGGAGAAACACCGGCATCCCGAGCTCGGCAGCCAGTGCCAGCTGGGCGTCGAATACCGCATCCTGCACCGGCCGGGGGGAGAAGTCGCGGTTGTAGTCGAGACCGCACTCGCCAATGGCCACCACCTGCGGCAGCGCCGCCAGCTCACGCAGGGCGGGCAGGGTCGCCTCATCAACACTCTTGGCGTCGTGGGGATGGACCCCGGCGGTGGAGAAGCAGTAGCCCGGCCAGCGGGCGGCCAACCCGGCGCTCTCGCGGCTGCCAGCCAGATCGGTACCGGTCAGGATCAGCGCTTCCACTCCGGCGGCACGGGCACGGGCCACCAGCTCTGCCTGCTCGCCGGCAAACTGGCTGCTGGTCAGGTTTAAACCGATATCGATCATGGGATGAGGAGTTCCAGACAAAAGGAATACATATCAGGTATTTGAAAACCATCTACCGGATGGGGCCTTACCATACGCCTCGAACGGGAGCATGAAAAGAGGAAGGGAGCCTTAGCTCCCCTCTTCTGTCTGTTCCTGCTTCTCTTCGCTCTCTTCTTTCACGTAGAAACGGGCGAAGAACAGACCCAGCTCCCACAAGCCCCACATGGGGATCGCGAGCAGCGTCTGGGAGAATACATCGGGCGGCGTCAGCAACATGCCGACCACAAATACCCCGACGATAACGTAGGGACGCTTCTCCCGCAGGCTCTTGGGACTGGTTACCCCAGTCCAGCAGAGCAGGATGGTGGCCACCGGAATTTCGAACGCCACCCCGAACGCGAAGAACAGGGTCAGTACGAAATCCAGATAGCTGGCGATGTCGGTCGCCACCGTCACCCCGGCAGGGGCGGTACTGGTGAAGAAGCCGAATACCAGCGGGAACACCACGTAGTAGGCAAACGCCATCCCCGCGTAGAACAGCAGGGCACTGGAGACCACCAGCGGCATGATCAGGCGCCGCTCATGCTGGTACAGTCCGGGGGCGATAAAGGCCCAGGCCTGATAGAGCAGATAGGGGATCGCAACAAAGAAGGAGACCACCAGCGTCAGCTTGATCGGCGTCAGGAAGGGGGTCGCCACATCCGTCGCTATCATGCTGGTGCCAGCCGGCAGCTGGCTCAGCAGCGGCTGCGCCACGAAGTCGTAGATATTGTTGGAGAAGTAGATCAGCGCCAGAAAGACCAGCAGGATGGCCGTCACCGACCGCAACAGGCGGGTTCTCAGCTCCACCAGATGGCTGATCAGGGGTTGTTCTGCCTGACTCATGGCTTGACCTCCCCTTTGCTGACCGGCTCGTTCACGACTTCATGCTCCTGCTGGCTGTTGACCGGCGGCACCTCGTCATTCACCTGGGCAACCTGAGCCACTGGCTCGACGGGAGCCACAGGTTCTGCGACGGGGGGACGGATCTCGTTCTCGACCTGATAGGGGCGATTGACCGACTGGGCCGCCGCCTTGAGCTGTTCGATGGACTCCTGCAGCTCGGGGCTCAGGTTGCTCATCTGCAACTGTTCCGCCTTCTTGAGGTCGTTATGCAGCTCTTGCAACTTGAGCTCCTGCTCCAGCTCGGACTTGACCGAGTTCGCGGTCGAACGAATGAGGCGGATCCAGTGGGTAGCCGTGCGGATGGCAACCGGCAGCCGCTCGGGCCCCAGTACCACCAGTGCTACCACACCGATAACGACCAGCTCCCAAAAACCGATATCGAACATGGCTTAGGCCTGGTCTTTGTCTTTCTGCTTGGCGGGCTCACTGCTTTGAGTGGCCGCTTCGTTCAGCTGTTTCGGGGGAAACTCGGCATCTTTCTGCTCGGCCTTGGCATCAGCCGGCTCGTCGGAGAGGGCTTTCTTGAACCCTTTGACCGCCGCGCCCAGATCACCGCCAATGCCGCGCAGTTTCTTGGTACCGAACAGCAGCACGACGATGACTGCAATGATCAACAATTGCCAAATACTGATACCACCCATGATTTTCTCTCCAGAACAGGCGCCTGACGGCGCGGTTGTTGATTAATGGGAACGGGTTCGCAACCAGCCGACCAGCCAGCAGAGGGCTGCACCGGCGAGACTGGCTTGTCCCCACTCAATGTGTTGTTTTTGGGTCAGCAAGAATACACCCGCCAATAGCAGGCTGGCTCCAACCCCTAAGAGGTAGCGGGCCTGCCCCTGCCGGCGGCTGTGACGGCGGAACTCGGCAAACATCTGGTCGAAATGACGCTGCTGATGACGGGTCTGGCGCAGGGTCTCATAGACCAGCTCCGGCAGCTCCGGCAGCTTCTCGGCCCAGAATGGCGCCTTCTCCTTGATGGCGTTCAATACCGACTTGGGCCCCACCTGCTCGTGCATCCAGTTTTCGAGGAACGGCTTGGCGGTCTGCCACAAATCGAGCTGCGGGTAGAGCTGACGCCCCAACCCTTCCACATAGAGCAGGGTCTTTTGCAGCAGCACCAGCTGCGGCTGCACCGTCATATGGAAGCGACGCGCTGTGTTGAACAGGTTGAGCAGCACGTGACCGAACGAAATTTCGGAGAGCGGCTTCTCGAAGATGGGCTCCAGCACGGTGCGGATGGCAAACTCGAACTCGTCCACCTTGGTGTCTGCCGGTACCCAGCCCGACTCCACGTGCAGCTCCGCCACCCGACGATAGTCTCGGTTGAAGAAGGCGAGGAAGTTCTCCGCCAGATAGCGTTTGTCTTCCCGATTGAGGGTACCGACGATGCCGCAGTCGATGCCGATCCAGAGCGGGTTTTCCGGATGCTCGTAAGAGACGAAGATGTTGCCCGGGTGCATGTCGGCATGGAAGAAGCTGTCGCGGAACACCTGGGTGAAGAAGACCTCGACCCCGCGCTCGGCCAGCAGCTTCATGTTGGTGCCGTTGGCTTCCAGCGCAGGAATGTCGGAGACCGGAATACCGTAGATCCGCTCCATCACCAGCACCTGCTCGCGGCAGAGATCAGTGATGATTTCAGGCACATAGAGCGCCTCGGAGCCGGTGAAGTTGCGGCGCAGCTGGATGGCGTTGGCCGCTTCGCGCATCAGATTCAGCTCGTCGAGGATGGTCTTGCGATACTCCTCCACCACCTCGATGGGTCGCAGCCGCGCGCTCTGGGGCACAAAACGGGCCACCAGACGTGCCAGCGCCTGCATCAGTCGCAGGTCGGCTTCGATGACAGGCTCGATGTCGGGACGGATCACCTTGATAACGATCTCGCGGCCACTCTCCTTCAGGCGGGCGGTATGCACCTGCGCGATGGAGGCCGACGCCAGCGGCGTCTCGTCGAAGTCGTCAAACAGGGTTTCGATGGGACAACCCAGGCTCAGCTCGATCTGCTGACGCGCCGCCTGACCACAGAAGGGGGGCACCCTGTCCTGCAGCAGGGCCAGCTCCCCGGCAATGTCCGGCGGCAACAGGTCGCGGCGGGTCGAGAGCATCTGGCCAAACTTGATGAAGATGGGACCAAGTGCCTCGAAGGCGAGGCGGATGCGGGCACCGCGGCTGAGATCCGGTTGTTTGTTCTTGAGCCAGAACAGGGAGCGACGGGCCAGACGACCCGGCCAGGGTTGATAGCGGGCCGGCACCAGTTCGTCGATGCCCTGCTCCAGCAGGATGGTGATGATGCGATAGAGGCGTTTGAACTCCTTCGGGGTCATCAGGTCACCTGCTGTTCGAAGCGGGCCAGCCGCAGTTCGACGGCCTTGAGCTGCTGGGCCAGCACCTCGACGTCATCGTTGAAACTCGCCACTTCCAGCGGGCCGGGGGCGAGGCGGGCCTCTTCGGTCAGATATTCCGCCAGCTGGCTGCGGGTGCGGCACAGCTCGCGACCGACCAGGCGACGCGCCTGACGGGCACCGCTGAACAGGGTGTGGGCCAGCACGTCGCCGGTATAGCGCGACAGCTCCTCCTCCCAATCGATATCCAGCTCACCCAGCAGCACGCTGAATGCCTGCACCAGCTGGGGATCACCGCTCAGATCCAGCTTCTCCTCGCGGATATAGCGGGTCAGGGCGGATGGGTCTTTCAGCAGACCGAGGGCGGTCAGGGAGAGGCTAAGCACCGCATCGGCCTCCCCTTCATGCTGGGCCAGCACATCCAGCCGACGCTCGGAGAAGACAAACCAGAGCGGCTTGAGTTCACGCAGCTCCAGCTTGAGCACCTTGCCCACCAGTTTGCGCAGCCGCTCCGGGCTCTGTTTGTCCAGCGCCAGCAACTGGTTGAGGCTGGTTTCGATCACCGCGGTGACCATGGCATCCATCGGCATAGGCAACCTTAAAACTTGTAACCGCGGTGCAGGGCGACCACACCCTGAGTCAGATTGAAGTACTCCACCTGCTCGAAACCGACATTTTCCATCATGCCAGCCAGGGTCTGCTGATCCGGGTGCATGCGGATGGACTCTGCCAGATATTTGTAGCTTTCACTGTCGTTCGCGACGATTTCGCCCATTTTCGGCAGCAGTTTGAAGGAGTAGAGGTCATAGAGCTTGGCGATCACTTCGCTGACCGGCTTGGAGAACTCCAGCACCAGCAGACGGCCACCCGGCTTGAGCACCCGGAACATGGAGGCGAGCGCCTTGTCCTTGTCGGTGACGTTGCGCAGGCCGAAGCCAATGGTGATGACGTCGAAGTGGTTATCCGGGAAGGGGAGAGCCTCGGCATTGGCCTGCACGTAGGAGACGTTGTTGGCGACCCCCAGATTGCGCAGCTTGTCGCGGCCCACTTTCAGCATGGAGTCGTTGATATCCGCCAGCACCACCTGACCGGTCTCGCCGACGATGCGGGAGAACTTGGCGGTCAAGTCACCGGTACCACCGGCCAGATCCAGCACCTTCTGGCCCTTGCGCACACCGGAACAGTCGATGGTGAAGCGCTTCCACAAGCGGTGGATGCCGAACGACATCAGATCGTTCATCAGATCATACTTGGCTGCCACCGAATGAAAGACACCTGCTACCAGAGTTTCCTTCTCGGTCGCGGCCACGGTTTTAAAGCCAAAATGCGTTGTCGTTGCTTGTTCTGACATCCCTTAAACACCCATAGAGCAAAGAATGGCCGCCAGTTTACCAGAGCCACTGGCGTCCGGACACCTTAAACCCGGCTCGCAACCAACTGCATGCCCAGCACCACCATGGCCAGACAGAGGAAGAGATTGAGACCGATATTGAGCAGCGCTTTCAGATAGGCCCCATGTTGAGCCAGCACCACCGTATCGAGGGCAAAGGAAGAGAAAGTAGTCAGGGCTCCGAGGATCCCCACCATTAGCAGCGGCTTCATCGGATGTTCTACCACATGACCGTGACTGATGAGGGCGAACGCTACCCCCATGATGAAAGAGCCCACCACGTTGACCACCAGAGTCCCGTAAGGAAAGTGGCGCCCCAGCAGCAAGGCCATCAGTTCGGCAATCCCAAAACGAAGGCAGGCGCCGATGGCGCCCCCTGCAGCAACATAGAACCAAGTTTGCATGGTGTCACTCCCTCAGGGTCAGGCCGCCATTATGTCGCAATGGCGGCCCTTGTGCCCAGAGGCGGAACTAATCGTCATCCAGCCTGATTGAAATCTCAGCGGCGAAAATCGATGGGCTCTGGCTCACCCAGCACGATCTCGGTCTGGGCCGGGCGGGTCTGGGCAATCACCTTGCCGTGACGAATTGAATAACGCACCGGCACCTGACGGCGCACCGCATCGAAGCCGTTGTCGGCAGGCAGGATCAGCAGGTTGGCCGGTTTGCCCACCTCGATGCCATAACGATCCTGCACGTTCAGGGTGCGGGCGCTGTGGCTGCTGATCAGCTTCAAGCCGTCGTTGATCTGCTCGTAGCCCATGATCTGGCAGACATGGAGCCCCATGTGCAGCACCTGCAACATGTTGGCGGTGCCCATGGGATACCAGGGATCGAACACGTCGTCGTGACCGAAGCAGACGTTGATGTTCGCCTCCAGCATCTCCTTCACCCGGGTAATACCGCGACGTTTGGGATAGGTATCGAACCGTCCCTGCAGGTGAATGTTCACCAGCGGATTGGCCACGAAGTTGATGTCCGCCATCTTCAGCAGCCGGAACAGGCGGGAAGCATAAGCGCCGTTGTAAGAGTGCATGGCGGTGGTGTGACTGGCCGTCACCCGATGGCCGATACCCCGCTCGTAGGCCAGGGTTGCCAGCGTCTCGATAAAGCGGGACTGCTCGTCATCGATCTCATCGCAGTGCACATCGACCAGAACCTGATACTTCTCGGCAAGATCGAAGATGTAGTGCAGACTTTCGACCCCATATTCCCGGGTAAACTCGAAGTGAGGGATCCCGCCAATCACGTCGGCACCCAGCTTGAGCGCCTCCTCCAGCAGTGCCTTACCGTTGGGGTAGGAGAGGATCCCCTCCTGCGGGAAGGCGACGATCTGCAGCTCGACCCACTCCTTCATCTCCTCCCGCACCTCCAGCATCGCCTTGAGCGCCACCAGATTGGGATCGGAGACATCAACGTGAGTACGGACAAACTGGATGCCGTTGGCGATCTGCCACTTCAGCGTCTGGATGGCACGCTGTTTCACATCCTCATGGGTCAGCAGCGCCTTGCGCTCGGCCCAGCGCTCGATCCCCTCGAACAGGGTGCCGGAGAGGTTCCAGCTCGGCTCGCCCGCCGTCTGGGTGGTATCGAGGTGAATATGGGGCTCGATAAAGGGCGCGATGGCAAGACCGCCCTCCCCGTCCAGCACCCGACCGGCGACGGCATGTTCGTCATGGGGTTCGATGGCTGTGATGACCCCATCCTGACAGCGGATCTGCCACAACCCTTCCCGATCGGCCAAACGAATATGTTGAATCAGCATTTGTTAGCTTCCTGTACCAGAACCGGCCGCTGGGTGAGGCGAACCAGAATGAAATAGGTGAAGGCGGCGCCCAATACCGCGTTGAGTGGCACTATGCCCGGCAGCCACTTGCCGACAGCCACCCCGACTGCCGTGGCGACCAGCGCCTGCCAGCGCACCGTCTCAAACTGCTGATCGGCAAATTGACGGTAACGCTCACGATTGAGCAGGAAATCCATGATGATAATGCCACCGATCGGCGGAATTGCCGTACTCAAAAAGGCCAGCCAGCCGACAAAGTTGTTGTAAAGCCAGAGGGCACAGGCGGTACCAATCAGACCGTTGATCACGCTGAGCGGCTTGCTCTTGAGACCGGTAATATTGGCAAAACCGAGGCCGGAGGCGTAGAGGGCGTTGTCGTTGGTGGTCCAGATATTGAGGCCCAGCACGAGAATGGCGGGGATCAGCAGTCCCTGCATCAGCATCACTTCCGAGATATCGGCCTGACCGGTCACGGCCGCGCCGGCTGCACCGAAGACGAACATCAGAGTGTTGCCCAAAAAAAACGCCACCATGGTAATCATGACGGCGCCCCAGGGTTTGCGACCAAATCGAACAAAGTCGGCGGTCAGGGTTCCTGCGCTAATAAAGGAGCCGACCACCATGGTCAATGCCGTGGTGAACTCGATGGGATTACTTGGTTGTACCTGCTGCAGTGCAGCCATGCCACCGGTCGAGGTCACTGCCAGCCAGACCGAATAGCCACCAAGCAGCGCAATGGCCGGCACCGCCACAAAGCTCAACACCATCAGGGCGGAGATCCCGAAGTAGACGGTCACTGTCATCAGAATGCCCGAAATGGCGATGAGCCAGTTCACATCGATGCCGGTCGCCTTCTGCACCGGCAGCGCAAACATGGCGACGCCGACACCGAACCAGCCGACCTGAGTGCCGCCCAGCAACAGGGATGGCAGCCAGGAACCTTTCACCCCAAACGAGTAACGCGCAAGCAGATGGGTAGAGAGACCGGTTGAAGCACCGATATAGCCGAGACAGGCGGTGTAGATACCCAGCAGCAAGTTGCCGAGCAGTACCGCCTTGATGAAATCATCGAACACCAGACCGGTGCCCAGTGCACCGCCAGTCCACATGCTGGCAGAGAAGAAGGTCAGACCGAGCATCACCAACATCAGCGACAGCACACCTTTGCGCCCTTTGGCGGGAACCGCCCCCAAACAGTATTCGTTATCCTGCGCCATGCTCTTTCTCCACGTAATAGGCAAAACGCGCCGGATTCTACATGTAAAACGTTTCACGTCAATCAATCATGGTTAAATCTCTGGACAAAACCATCAATAGCAGTCAAATGAGTAACACATTAGGACTCAAACCAGCAGATAAACAGTGTCGGCTGCAAGCAGAGGGGGTTGCGGAATAGGAAATGTAAGGGGATATAAGAAAAATGACAGATGCAAAAAAGCCTCCCTTTTCAGGGAGGCTTTCTATTTAATGGTGCTGATACCCAGAATCGAACTGGGGACCTCATCCTTACCAAGGATGCGCTCTACCGACTGAGCCATATCAGCACACTAACCGGTAA
>FWPV01002878.1_pt1 | contig 40557 bp, 38 predicted proteins | sample 2228371 | NCBI WGS metagenome assembly FWPV01 (sample SAMEA103939776, study PRJEB20133) | metagenome
CGGGCCGCCTCGGCGGCCCGGACGGCGGCGGCGAGGGCCGCCTCGGCCTCGCGCACCCGGGCGTCGGCCTGGCGCGGGTCGACGAGGACGAGGAGATCGCCCCGCCGCACGCGGTCCCCCTCGCGCACCCGGACCTCGGTCACGGTACCCGGCGTTTTCGCCGCGATCAAGGCGGAGACCTCGGACTCTACGGTCCCGGCCGCCTCGAACTCGACCGGCTCCGGGGTGGCCCGGGCCGTTTCGACCGCGGCGCGGATCACCGCGGCGCTTTCCTCGACGCGGCCGGGCTCGATGCGCTCGCCGCATCCGGCAAGGCCGAGCGCCGCCCAGACGAACGCCCAGAGGATCCTCATCGCCCCTCCCCGGCGGTGGGGGGCCCGCCCCCCCCGCCTTCTTCCGCCCCGGCCGAGAGCACCCCCGCCGCGCGCTCGAGCTCGGCTCGGCCGAGCACGAGGTCATGGCGCGCCTGCAGAAGCGATCGGCGGGCGTCCTGGACCGCCGCCCCGGCCGAAAGGAGATCGGCCAGGGTCGCAAGACCTGCGGCGTAGCGCTCGGAGAGGATCCGGAGCGCCTCCTCGGCCTCCGCGACCGCCGCCGCGGCGACCCCCTCGCGCCGCGCGGCGCTGGCGAGCGCGTGGTGGGCGCGGCGGACCTCGAGCGCCGCCCGGTCCTCGGCCCGACGCCTCTCGGCCTGGACCTGCCGCAGGCGGGCCAGGGCCTCGGCCACGGCGGAGGAGACGGCGAGCCCCGAAAACAGGGGCAGGCGCACGACGGCGCCCACGGCGTAATGGTCGCCCGAGCTTTCGAAATCCTCCGAGTGGAGCTGCACGTCGCCCACGAGGTCGAGCCGCGGCCGGTGTCCGGCGCGGGCGCTCTCCACCCGCTCCCGCGCCATCTCCTCGTGAAGCGCCATCTCCCGGAGGTCCGGGCGCCGCGCGGCGGCCCGCGCGAGCCAGGCATCCAGGGGTTCCGGGTCCCGGAAACGGGATGCGGCGGAGAGGTTCGCCAGGGAATCGGCCGGTTCCCCCGGCATCTCCCGCCGCCGCCCCATGGCCGCGGCGAGGGACGCGCGCGCGGTTTCGATCTGGCTTTCGGCGTCGAGCCGCTGCTGCTCGAGTTCGGATACCCGAACGCGCGCGCGCAAGAGGTCCGACCTGACGGCCAGGCCGGCTGCGTGGCGCTCCTCGGCCAGGCGCGCGTGGGCGCGGGACGCGGCGAGCGCGGCCTCGACGACGCCGAGGTGGTCGCGGGCGAGGAGCCACCCGGCGTAGGCGCCGGTCACCTCGGCGATCACCGCCTGGCGCGCGCGCTCGAGGACGAGATCGGCCGCCTGCCCGCCGAGGCGGGCCTCCCGCCAGCCATGCCACGTGCGGCCGCCGTCGTAGAGCGTCCAGGAGGCGCTCAGGGAGGCCCCGAAATCGGAACGCGCGTTCGGCCGGTTGAGGCGGTCGATGTCGAAGTCCTCCGCCGAGAAGCGCTCCTGGTCGAGCTTGCTCGCGAAGACCTCGGGGGGGTGGGTGGTGCGGCGGAAGGATCCGCTCGCCTCCAGGCGCGGGAGAAACCCGGCGCGCTCGCGGACGATCCCCTCCGCGGCGGCCTCGGCCCCCGCCCGGGAGGCCGCGATCGCCGGGTGCTCGCGCAGGGCGACCGCCACCGCCGCGGTGAGCGAAAGCGCCTCCGGCCCTGCGGCGGAAGCGGCGGGGCAGAGGCCGGGCGGCCCCAGGGAAACCCATCCCACCAACGCAAGCCCGATCCATCGTGCCGGCTGCATGGCGTCTCCTCCCGCCGGGATGTCGCTTAGCCCTTAAACGATTCCGCGGCGGGAGGCAACGCCCCCGGCGGGGGACCCCGGGAGGCTCGGGGGGGACCGGCCCCGGGACGCCGGGCGGCCCGGCTTCCCCCAAGGCCCCGGGTCTCCCGTGGCGCGTTTACGTGCGGGATTCCTCGGAGGGTTTCCACACCTCCCAGACCTTGCCCACCCGCTCCGGCCCGGGCTTGAGGGTGATGCCGCCGGGCCTCCAGCCGGAAGGCGTCGCCTCGGTCCCCTTGCTGGCGCGGACGTGCTGGAAGGCCTGGATCTGGCGCAGGGCCTCGGCCACGCTCCGCCCGACCGGCGGCGTGAGCACCTCGCAGGCCTGGATCACTCCCTCGGGGTCGATGAGAAAACGGCCCCGCATCTCGACTCCGGCCTCCCCGTCATAGACGCCGAAGACCGTGCCGACCCTGCCGCCGGCATCGGAAAGCATGGGAAACGGCACCCCCCCGTTCACCATGCGCGCCAGTTCATGGTCGTTCCACATCTTGTGCACGAAGACGCTGTCGATGCTCATGGAAAGGATTTCGACGCCGAGCGAGCGGAAGCGCGGATAGGTTTCGGCAACTGCCGAAATTTCTGTCGCTCAGACGAAGGTGAAATCCCCCGGGTAGAAACACAACAGGACCCACTGACCGAGAAACTCCGAAAGACGAACGGTCACGAACCGGCCTTGATGATAGGCCGGGGCCGAAAAATCCGGCGCTTTCCTCCCCACGCGGATCATGGCGGCCTCCGGGATCGGGGTGGCAGGGGATGGCGCAACCGACGGATCGGGGGACTCCCCCACCGGGCCGCCGGTCGGCCGGGCGCAGCCGAGTTTCATCTCTTCCGCCATGGTTTCCTCCTTTCGACCGGGTGGCGACGTGCATGAGGCCCCTCAAGAAGCAGCTCGTTCTGGAATGGAGCAAGTTCCATGCCGATCGGCGAAAACGCGCCGGCGGGGATGGCCATCCAGCGGGGATGGCCGTCCAACGGCGGCCCCGGCGGGCTGAAGGCAGGGAAACGGGTCGCCGGATTTGCAATTCCCGATCGATTTCTTTATGAAATCGGGTCGGCAGGGAGCGACCGAAAGGCGCCGGGGAGGCGAAGATGAGCGAGGAAACGGTGCGCGTCGTCACGGGACCGGATCACGTGGCCGAGGTGATCCTTCATCGCCCGGAGCGGCTGAACGCGATGAACACCGAGATGGCCGAGCGGTTGCACCGGGCGCTGGTCACGCTGGATGACGCACCGGGGGTTCGGGTCGTGATCCTGAAAGGCTCCGGAAGGGCCTTCTGCGCCGGGATCGATGTCCGCGAGCTGGAAGGGAAATCCACCCAGGAGGCCCGCGCCTGGATCGAGCGCATGGAACGGCCGCTCTTGGTCCTGTCGCGCATGAAAACGCCGGTCATCGCCCAGGTCCAGGGCGTGGCCGCGGCGAACGGCATGGGCCTCGTCGCCGCGGCCGACCTGGCCGTGGCCGCCGAAAGCGCCCGCATGGGCTTGACGGCCATCAACGTCGGGTTGAACTGCGTCGGGCCGGTGCTTCCGGTTTCCCGCTGCGTCGGACGAAAAAAAGCGCTCGAGCTCCTTCTCTTCGGCGAGCTCATTTCGGCGGCCGAGGCCTTGGCCCTCGGCCTGGTCAATCGGTGCGTGCCCGAGGCCGAGCTCGAGGCGGAGACCCGGCGCTGGGCGGCGGAGCTGGCGCAAAAGAGCCCGCTGGCCGTTCGGATCGCCAAGAGCGCCTTTTACACCGCGGAAGACCTGGACTACGAGAAGCAGTTTGCCTTCATGAACGAGGCCTTCGCCCGGCTGTGCTCGACCGAAGACGCCCGCGAAGGGGTGCGGGCGTTTTTCGAAAAGCGCAAGCCGGTCTGGAAAGAACGGTGACGTGAGGGAAGAGGAACGGGACATGGGAGAGCCGTCGTTTGACTTCTTCCGGGATCATTCGCGGGTGTTTCTGGAGATGGCCTTCCGCGCCGATCGGCTGGAGCCCCTGGAGAACCCCGACGCGGAAGGCCGAAACCGCGGCCGGTGCGGCGACACGGCGACGATCTGGCTCAAGACGGAGGGGGAGCGGATCGCGCAGGTCGCGCTGCGGGTGGAAGGCTGCCTGCACACGGTCGCCTGCGCGAACGCCGTGGCCGAGCTCGTGGAGGGGAAACCGGTCGCCGAGGCCTGGGAGCTCACCCCCGAGCGGGTGATCGCCTTCCTCGAAACGCTTCCACCCGACCATCATCACTGCGCGGAGCTCGCCGTCGGGGCGCTGCACCGCGCGCTCGCCGATCTCCAGGCCCGCCGGCGCGAGCCCTGGAAGGCCCTCTACCGCAGGACCGGATAAGGCCCCGGCGGCCCCCCCGCCTCAGCCGGCCAGCGAGGCGGCGTAGAGCTCGACGGGGTGGCGCACGGCGATCGCATCGCCCGCCTGCGAGAGCATGTCGGAAATCTGGAGCATGCAGGCCGGGCAGCCGGTCGCCACCACCTCGCAGCCGGTCGCGGCGATGCGCGCGCGCTTCAGCCGGCCGATCGCCTTCGAGAGCTCGTAGTGCGCGAGGTTGAAGCTTCCGCCCATTCCGCAGCAGTCGTCGGAGCCCTCCATTTCCCGCAACGTCCAACCGCCCGCGGCGCGGATCAGCTCCCGCGGTTCGGCGAAGACGCCCAGCGATTTCTTCAAGTGGCAGGGGTCGTGCACGGTGACGATCCGGCCCTCCCGGGGCCCGCCGGGTGCCGCCGCGACCCCCAGGCGCCGCACGAGAAGCTGCGAAATGTCCATCGTCTTCTCCGCGAGGATGCGGGCGCGGGGGAGAAGGGTCTCCGCGCAGAGCGCCGGCCAGAGTTTTTTCAGCGTCGAGGCGCAGGTCGCGCAACAGGTGACCAGCACGTCGAAGCGCTCGGGGTCGAAGAGATCCAGGTGCAACGCGACCAGCCGCTGAAAGGTCGCGAGATCCCCGCCGGAGAGCGCCGGGATGCCGCAGCAGCCCTGCCCCGCGGGGAGGAAAACGCCCGCGCCGCGATGGTCGAGCGCGCGCAGGGCGGACTCGGCGACGGAGGGGAAAATCTTGTCGATCAGGCAGCCGGTGAAGAAGGCGACCCGCGGTTTCCCCTCGCGCGGGGGCGTATCCCGCGCGGGGCAGCGGCGGTGGAAGGGGTCGGAGGCGAGCGGCCGAAAATGCCTTCCGGCGAGCAGGGGCGCCGGGATGCGGCCGCAGGAGGTGCCCACCGTCTCGTTCACCGGCCGGGCAAGAAGTTTCTGGAACACGGCCGCCCACTCGACGGCGCGGTCCAGGACACGGGGGTGGGCGAGCAGGCGGCGAAAGATCGCCTTCTTGGCGGGCGAAAGCCCCAGGTAGCCGGCGAGAATCGCCCGCGCCTTCAAAAAGATGCCGAGCACGTTCACCCCGCTCGGGCAGTTGGCGGCGCAGCTGCCGCACAGGAGACAGCGCTCCAGCCGAGCGCGCACGCCCTCGGGATCGTCGAGCATGGCCTGCAGAAGGCCGTCGAGCAAGGCGAGCTTGCCGCGGGCGACGTCGGCCTCGCGGCCGGTCTGGGCGAAGACGGGGCAGACGGCCTGGCACATGCCGCAGCGCATGCAGACCACGAGTTCCTCTTCCAGCCGGCGCAGCAGGCCGCGCAGCGTCGCGAGATCCGCCATCGTTTCGGGTTCCTTCCTCGGGGGGGACCGGCCGCGTTCAGGCCGGGGCCGGGATGATCTTGCCCGGGTTGAGGATGTTGCCGGGGTCGAGCGCCTTCTTGATGCGCTGGGAGTAGAGAATCGTGGCCGCGGTCGTCTCGCGGTCGAGGAAGCGCGCCTTGGCGATCCCCGTGCCGTGCTCCCCGGAGAGGGTCCCTCCCAGGGCCAGCGCGCGATCGAAGATCGCGGCGATCGCCCCTTCCACGCGCGCCCACTCCTCCCGGTCGCGCTTGTCCGTCAGGATGGTGGGGTGGAGGTTGCCGTCGCCCGCATGGCCGAAGGTGCCGATGGAGAGGCGGAATTCCCGCGCGATCTCGCCGATCGCCCGCACCATGTCGGGGATGCGGCTGCGCGGGACGGTGGCGTCCTCGAGGACGAGCGTCGGCTTGAGCTGGGCGAGCGCGGAGAGGGCGCTGCGCCTGGCCTCCCAGACCTTGTTGCGCTCGGCGGCGTCGCGGGCGACGCGCAGCGAGGATGCGCCGTGCCGGCGGCAGAGGTCCTCCACGCGCGCGGCCTCCTCGGCCACCTGGGCGGGGTGCCCGTCCACCTCGATCAGCAGCAGCGCGGCCGCCTCGACCGGCAGGCCCGCGCGGCTGTACTCCTCGACGGCGCGGATCGTGAAGTGGTCCATGAACTCGAGGGTGGCGGGCACGATGCGCGCGGCGATGATCGCGGCGACCGTCTCGGAGGCGCCCTCCGGGCGGTCGAAGACGGCCATCATCGCCTGCTGCGCGGCCGGCAGCGGGATCAGCTTGAGGGTGATGCGGTGGAAAACCCCGAGCGTGCCCTCCGAGCCCACGAGCAAACCGGCCAGGTTGTAGCCGGTCGCGCACTTCACGGTGCGCGCGCCGGTCTTGACCGTCTCGCCGCGGGCATCGAAGAATTCGAGCCCCATCACGTAGTCGCGCGTGACCCCGTACTTCAGGCCCCGGAGGCCGCCCGCGTTCTCGGCGACGTTGCCGCCGAGCGTGGAGACGGCCTGGCTTCCCGGGTCGGGCGGGTAGAAGAGGCCGCGCGCCTGGACGGCGGCGGCGAACTTGGCCGTGACCACGCCGGGCTCGACCACGGCGTAGAGGTCCTCTTCGTCTAACTCGAGGATGCGGTTCAGGCCGTTGGTCACGATCACCACCCCCCCGGGAAGGGGGACGGTGCCCCCGCTCAGGTTGGTCCCCGCCCCGCGCACCGTGAGGGGGACCCCGTGTTCGCCGCACAAACGCACCGCGGCGGCGAGCGCTTCCCCCGAGGTCGGACGCACGACGAGCCCGGGCATCACCGGCTCGAGGGGGGCGGCGTCGTAGGCGTAGGTCAGCCGGTCGGCCTCCGCGGCGAAAACGGCATCCTTTCCGAGCGCGGCTTCGAATTCGCGGATCAGGGCCCCGGGGATCATCCTGCGGTCCTTTCCTTCTCATCGGCAGCCCCGGCCGCCCGGTCCGGCGGCGGGGTCCCCTCACAGGGGGTGGTCGAAGGTGACCTCGACGCTCTCGGCGCCCGCGAGCGCGGCGAGCGCCTTCACCTGCTCGACGATTCTCGGCTTTTCCAGGAGCAGGGTGTGAACGGAGAAGCCGGTGGCGATGTGCACGCGGGCCGCGCCCCGCTCCACGGCGACCGAAAAGCGCGGAAACTCCTCGATCAGGTAGGACTCGATCTGGGCTTCGAGGACGCGGTCGTTGAGCAGCCGCTTCGCCTCGGGCGTCATGCGGAAGGAGGGCAAGGAGGCCGCCTCCGCGAGCAGTCGCGCCGCGTCCTCGACGCTGAGGGTCCCGATGTGCAGGAGGAGATCGTAGAGCGTCGGGTCGGCCGGGTCCATCCCGTAGAGGCTGAGCGCCCAGCGGCGCCGCTCCTCGTCGTCGCGGAGCACCCGCTCGCGGGCCTTTTCCGGCGAAGTGCCCGATTGTTCCATTTCCTCGCGGATGCGCTCCTCGAGGTCGGCGAAGACCCGGGCCTTCAGGACGGCCGGGATGCCGCGCAGAAAAAAGTGGCCGGCGTAGCCGTGGTAGACGACGTTGTCCTTTTGCACCTCGCGCAAGAGGGCGGTGCGGATGAAGGCGATGTACTTGCGGCGATCCCGGCCCAACCGCTCGAGAAGCGAGGGCGCCTCCTCGATCGCGCGCACCAGGCGCAATTCCGGGATGTCGAAAATCTTGGAAGCTTCGAGCAACACCTCGCGCGAGAGGCAGGAAAAGCCGAGAAGGCGGGCGGCCCGCTCGGCGACCTCGCTGCCGCGCCGGTAGCACCCGCGGGATACGATGACGATGGCCATCTCGTCTCCTTCCGCCGGCGGAGAAACGCCGCCGGGGGCGCCCCCGCCCCTCGCTTCGGGTTCCAGGGAATCTTATATTCGAAAGCCGATGGTTTTGAAAGACTCGGGGGAAAGACGGGCCGTCCGCTTGCAACCGGGAAACCGGCTGTAACCTTCCTCTCTTTCGCGGCTCCTTAGGGGGCGGCCGAGGTCGACGGCGCCATCCCCCCCACACCCGAAGGAGGTCTCGATGCCGATCTACGAATACGAATGCCGCCGCTGCGGCAGCGATTTCGAAAAGCTCCTCTTCGCCTCGGAGACCGACGAGGAGGTGGCCTGCCCCTGCTGCGGCGGAACGGACGTCCGCCGCCGCGTGAGCTGCGCGAGCACCCTCACGGGGGGCGGCAAAAGCCTCTGCGGCGGCTCCGGCGCCTCCCGCTTTTCCTGAGCCCGCTGAACCGCCCCCGGCCGGTCGGCCGGGAAGACGCCCCGTGCGCGATGCACGGCTTTTGCATGCTCATCCGCATGCCGCACGCCGCACCGGGCGGCCGATTTTGCCGAGACCTTGGGCCATCCGGCCGCGGGGGGCAAGATCGCGACGTGGCCTGCCTTGCGGCCTCAGCCGGAAACGACCCGCTACCCGCACGCCGTTTGGCGGGGGTCGCCCGCGAGCCGGATCATCGGGCCCGGTCAAGGAGCCGTGGCGTTTTGTGCCCGCCCCGGCAACGGCCGCCGACGCCTTCGGGCCGCCGGGTGCGGACGCCGCGTCGGGGATGGCCCTCGGGGGGAATCTCCCCCCAGGCGGGGAGCCGGCCCGACCGGCCGCGGCCGAATCGACCCCCCGCCGAAGAAGGAGCAGGCACGCCATGGGCCGATGCCCCCGACACCCCGAACGAGAAGCGCGCTTCCAATGCCTGAAACACGGCCTCTGGATGTGCGAGGAATGCCTGGCCTGCAGCGACCCCGAGCTCTACTGCAAGCACCGCTCGGCCTGCCCGATCTGGTACCTCGAAAAGCGCCGCCATCGCATGAAGCAGGAGGAAGAATCCGCGGCGCAGGCCCGGCTCCGGGTGCGCTTCGAACCCGACGGGCGCATCGCCGAGGTTCGCCGCGGGGCCACGCTCCTCGAGGCGGCCCGCGCCGGCGGGGTCTACTTGAACAGCTCATGCAACGGCCAGGGGACGTGCGGCAAATGCAAGCTGGTCGTCCAATCCGGCGCCGTCGAGGCGGCGCCGACCCCGCTGCTCAGCGACGCCGAAAAAGCGCGCGGCACGGTGCTCGCTTTCCAGAGCCGCGTTTTCGGCGATGCCGCGGTTCGCATCCCGGAGGAAGGCCTCGCGCGCAGGCTTCAAGTCGCCGGCATGGGCGAAGAGGCGACCACGCGCCTGATCGGCCGTGTCGAGCGGATCGAGCCCCTGGTGCGCGAGGTGGTCCTCGAACTCAGCCCGCCCACCCGCGACGACGCCGTGAGCGACTTCGACCGCCTGAAGCGCGGCCTCAAGCAGGCGGGATGCGACGTCGAACGCCTCGTCGTCGGGCTCGCCGTGCTCCGCGAGCTGGCCGGGATCATGCGCCGCAGTCACTGGAAAGTCCGCGCCGCGCTGTTGCGCCGACGCTGGTTCCAGGAGGTTCTCGAGGTCCGCCCCGAGGAGGAGGGCGACCCCTCGCTGGGGATCGCCGTCGATCTCGGCACGACGACGATCGTCGTCTACCTCGTGGACATGGCCGACGGCCGGGTCCTCGCCGCCTCCTCCGGGCACAACCGCCAGGCGGCCTGCGGCGACGACGTGATCAACCGCATCGTGTGCGCCGAAAAGGACGGCGTGCGCAAGCTGAGCGAGATGGCGCGGGCCACCATCAACGGCCTGGTCGCGGAGACGCTCGCGGCCGCCGGGGCCGGGGCGCGCCAGGTCAAGAACGTCGTCATCGCCGGCAACACCGTCATGACCCACCTGCTGCTTGCGATCGAGCCGCGCTGGATCCGCCGGGCACCCTACATCCCGACGGCCTCCGAGTTCCCGGTGCTGAGGGCGGCGGAAATCGGTCTCACCGCCCACCCGGGGGCCGCCGTCTTCGTGATGCCCGGCCCGGCAAGCTACGTGGGCGGCGACATCGTCGCCGGGGTCCTCTTCTCCGGGCTGCACCGCGAAGCCCCCCTCACGCTCTTCATCGACGTGGGCACCAACGGCGAAATCGTCCTCGGCAACCGCGAGTGGATGATCACCGCCGCCTGCAGCGCCGGCCCGGCCTTCGAGGGCGGCGGCATCCGCTGGGGCATGCGGGCGGAGGCGGGGGCGATCGAGGCCGTGCGCATCCACCCGGAGACCTGGGAGCCGGAGATCCGCACCGTCGGCGGGGAGCCCCCGCGGGGGATCTGCGGCTCGGGGATGATCGAGCTGATCTCGGAATTGCTCGCGGCCGGGATCATCGACCGCCGCGGCGTCTTCACGGAGGACCGCGCCCATCCCCGCCTGCGCCGGATCCGGGACGAGTGGGCCTACGTGCTCGTTTCCGCCGAGCGCTCGCCGGTGGACGAGGAGATCGCCTTCAGCGCCTCCGACCTGCGGAATCTCCTCTACAGCAAGGCCGCCGTCTACGCCGGCCTGCGGACGCTGTTGCGCGAGGCCGGCCTGGAGGCGGACGCGGTGGAACGGGTCTGGATCGCCGGCGGTTTCGGGCAATTTTTGGACGTCGACAAGGCCATCCGCATCGGCCTGCTCCCCGACCTCGACCGCAGCCGTTTCCGCTACCTGGGAAACAGCTCCATCGCCGGGGCCTACCTCGCGCTGCTCTCCGAGGCCGGCCGGCGCGAGGCCCGCGAGATTTGCCGTGCCATGACCTACCTCGACCTCTCCGGCCACGCCGGTTACATGGAAGAATTCACCTCGGCCCTGTTTCTGCCGCACACCCACCTGGAGACGTTTCCCAGCGCAGGCCGCAAGGGTCCCTGAAGGGACGCTGGCTCTCCCCGCACGCCGCCGCGCCGACAATCGTGCAGGTTGCCCGCTTCGCGCGTTCGCTTCCGCCCGGCAAAGACCGCGTCCCGGGAAGGGCGGAAAATCCGGCCCGGAGGGGGTGCCGGCGTGCCCGTCGTCCCCCGCGTCGGGGGGGGGGGGAGGGCCGAAGGCCTTCAGGGGGTGAACCGTCGCTCGAGGGCGGCTCCGCAGTCGGGGCAGCGCAGCTTGAAGCAGGGAACCCCCTCGTCCTCCGCGCTCCGGTAGCCGCAGCGTTCGCAGAAACACCACCCGGCGGCGTTGCGGGGCGCGGCGGAAACGGCCCGCGAGGGGACAGCCTCCGCGGATCCGGAGGCGGAAGGGCGAGGGAGCGCGGGGAGATGGTCCCGGATCGCCCCGCGACGGCCTTCCTCGATGGCGATCCCGGCTCTCTCCAGGACGGCCCGCGCGTTCGGGCCGACGCTTCCGGTCACGACGCGGTTGACCCGCGCGGCGGCCAGCGCCTCGGCGGCGCGAACACCGGCCCCGCCCGAGGACGCGGCGCCCGGATTGGGCAGCAGGCGAAACTCTCCGCGCTCATCGTCCACGATCAAAAACCGACGGCAGCGGCCGAAAGCCGGCTGGATCGCGTCTTCGGGCGATTGACCGTCCGTGGAATAGGCGATTTTCATCGGGAATCCCTCGTCGTGGATGGTTCGCGGGTTGAGCGGAGACGGCCCCGGCAGGGCCAAGCCCCGGCGCACCCGCGCCCCCGCGAATTCGCCGGGGGGGCATCCCCGCCGCAGAGATTCTCGCGGCTCACTTCGCCGATTCCGGGTGGAACACCGCCACCTCCTTCAGGTCCTCGCCGAGGTAGGCCCGCTCGTTCGGGCCCAAGACTCCCAGGGAAAGGCAGATCAGGGTCCACAAATGGACGACGTGGTATCCGCCCCCGTAGTGTTCGCTCAGCTCGTGGATCTGGGCGTGGCAGTTGTGGCAGCCGGCGATGCAATACCGGGCCCCCGTCGCCCGAATCTGCTCGTCCTTCAACCGCCCGAACTCCAGCCGCTGGGCTTTGTATCCGGATTGTAGAAACCCTCCCCCCCCGCCGCAACAGTAGTTGTTGGAGCGGTTGGGCTGCATGTCGATGAAGTTTTCCTCCCCCACGACGGCCTTGACCACGAAGCGCAGGTCCTCGGCTATCGGATCGCCGTAACTCTTGCGGACGATCTGGCAGGGGTCCTGCACCGTGAACTTGATCTTCAAGTCCCGGTTCCAATCGGAGTTGACCTTGAGCCGACCCTCCCGGATCCAACGGGCATAGTATTCGTAGATGTTTTTGACCACGAACCGGTGCTCGATCTTGAACTTTTTCAGTCCTTCCAGGACCGAAAAGGTCACGTGCCCTCACTCGGTGTTGAGAAAGACCTTGCAGCCCAGCTCGTCGGCCTGCTTGGCGGCCGTCGCCGTGATGTGCTTCCAGGCCTCGTCGTCGCCGAGGAACATGCAGTAGTTCTCGCCCCCCCAACCCTTGGAACCGTAGGTCCAGTCGGCCCCGGCGAGGTGCAGGATCTTCCACAGCGGGACCATTTCATCGGGCTCGGTGACCGGCTCGCGCGAATTCTGGTTGAGGAAGAATTCCGCCCCGACCTTGTCGATCGGCGCCTCCATGGCGGCGAATTCCGGCTGCGCCTCGCGGTACTCGGCCAAGACATCTTCGACCACGAAGCGGAAATCTTCGGGCGAGGCGCCCATGGCGCTGCAGCTGTCGTTGCGCAAGGCCATGTCGCAGGAGCCGCGGATCCCTTTCGGGCGCTTCTCCCGGGGCCAGGCGGCCCGCACGTTGTACACGAGCCGCGGGATGTCGATTTTCATCGGGCAAACGTAAATGCACCGCTGGCACTGCGTGCACATCCAGACCCAGTCCGTGGCCAAGATTTCCTCGTCCAGGCCGAGGGCGGCCATGCGCAGAAACTTGCGCGGGTCCAGGCCCTCGAGCCCCGTGGCCGGGCAACCCGAGGAACAGGCGCCGCAGGTGAGGCACAGGTTCAGGTTGCCTCCGTCCGGGAGGATCTCCCGGACTTTCTCCATGAACGTGGTGCGTCGTTTTCCCCCCAAGCGGATGACGGTCTCCTCCATCGGCGCTCCTCCTCGTGGTGGCGGATGGCTGGGTGCACCCCGGAATTTCCGATCCGGAGAGAAGCGGGTCGCCCTTGCCCGCACCCGGGGCCTGGGAAGCAAGAAAGCAAGACACATGCCATCCCGCCTCGCGACGGGGCCGGGGCCGACGATCGGATCGGGGGGCGGGGCGTTCGCCGCGGCACCTCGCGGCGGGGGGGCGCACCGCACCGGCAGGGCGGATCCGGCACCCTGGCACCGTGCGGGGCTAGCGCCTTCGCCCGCGGCCGTCCGTTTCGGGAACGGCGATGCCCAGGGCGCGGATCTTGCGGTAGAGGGTGCTGGGGTCGATGCCCAGGGCGCGGGCGGCCTCGCCGCGCCGGCCGCCGAAGCGGCGCAGGGTGTGGGCGATCAGCAGGTTCTCGAGGTCGCGCAGGGTGACGGCGGGGAGCGCCTCCATGGAGGCGGGGGCCCCGGAACGCAGTTCGGGGGGCAAATGGTGCAGGTCGATGAACTCCCCCCGGCAGAGGACGAAGGCCTGCTCGATGATGTTTTCGAGCTCGCGCACGTTCCCCGGAAAATCGTGCTCCATCAACCGCGCCATGGCCTCCAGCGTGAGCCCCCCGATGTCCTTTCCTTGAAGGCGGTTGAACTTGGCGACGATGTGCTCGACCAGAAGCGGGATGTCCTCGCGCCGTTCCCGGAGGGGCGGAATGCGCAGGTGGACAACGCGCAGCCGATAGTAGAGGTCCTCGCGAAAGGCCCCCGAGCGGACCAGCCGGGCGAGATCCCGGTGCGTGGCCGCCACCACGCGGACGTCCACCGCGACCGGCTCCACCCCCCCGAGCGGTTCCACCCGCCGGTCCTGCAGCACCCGGAGCAGGCGGACCTGCATGGCGGGGGAGACGTCGCCGATTTCGTCCAGGAAAATCGTTCCCCCGTCGGCCAGCTGGAAACGGCCGGGCTTGTCGCGCCGGGCGTCGGTGAAGGCGCCCGCCTTGTAGCCGAAGAGCTCGCTTTCGAGGAGCGTGTCCGGGAGAGCCCCGCAGTTCACGGCCACGAAAGGCTTGCGGCTCCGCGGGGAGAGGTTGTGGATCGCGCGCGCAAACAGTTCCTTCCCCGTTCCGCTCGGTCCCTCGATCAGCACGCTGCTGCGGCTGGCGGCGACCTGGGGCAGGATGTCGAAGAGCCGCTGCATGGCGGGGCTTGAGCCCACGATGTCCTCGAAGGTGTAGCGGCCGCGAAGTTCCTTCTGGAGTTGTTCGACTTGGCTGAGGTCGCGGAACGTTTCGACCCCGCCGATCACGCGGCCCCGGGCGTCCTTGAGGAGGGCGGTGGAGAGGCGGATCGGAATCCTCCGCCCCTTGCGGTTGATGATGTGGGCGGTGGCGTTCACGACCGGTTTGCCGGTTTCCAGGGTCCGGCGCAGGGCGCAGTTCTGCTCGCAGAGCGTGGCGTGGAAGACATCGCAGCAGGCCCGGCCGAGGGCCATCCGGCGCGACACCCCCGTGATGCGCTCGGCGGCGCGGTTGAAGGAGGTGATGCGCCAGCCGGTGTCCACCGTGAACACCCCCTCGTTGATCGAATCGAGGATGACGTTCTCCCGACGGCCCTCGGGACCCCGATGCATGGGACCTACCGCGACCGGCGGGCCGCAGCCCCCGGTCGTGCAAAGTGCAACGCCCGAACGGTTCCCATTCTTGCACATCGCAATCCCCTCCGCAATCCCCCCCGGCCGCCCGCCGCCGAGCCGCACCCCGCTTGCCCCATGTCCCGTCGCCGCGGGGGAACACGGGGATGGCATCGAGGTTGCATCACCGAGGTTCATGCGCATTGCGATCGCCTGCTGGCAGGACCGGGTTTCGCCGGTCTTCGACATCGCGCGCCAGTTGTTCGTCGTCACCTTCGAGGAGGGTCGGGAAATCCGACGCGACCGGCTGCTGCTACCGACGGGGAATCTCTGGGACCGCGTGCGGATCCTCTCCGAGCAGGGCGTGGACGTGTTGCTCTGCGGGGCGATCTCCCGTTCCCTGGAGAAGGCTCTGGAATCCGCGGGCATCCGCGTCTGCGGCTTCCTGGCCGGGGAGTGCGACCCGGTTCTCGTGTCGTTTGCCAACGCCCGCGGGAACGCCGTCGCCCCGGCGCGTTTCCCGGGCCGGCGGCGATCGGGCCGGCCGGCAACCCGGCCGGACAAATCCCGCCCGCCGACGTCCCGCCGCCGGCGGTCCGTCGCGAAACCTTCACCCAAGGAATGAACGCCATAAAAATCGCCCTCAGTGCCGTCGCCGCATCCCTCGAAGCTCCGCTCGATCCCCGATTCGGCCGCGCCCCGTGGTTTCTGATCGTCGATCCCGAAACCCTCGCCGTGGAGGAACTGGCCAACCCGGCCGCATCCGCCGGCGGCGGCGCCGGGATCGAGGCGGCCCGCGCCCTCGCCCAACGGGCGGTGACCCACGTGCTGACCGGCCGTTGCGGACCCAACGCCGCCGAGGCGCTCTCCGCGGCGGGAATCGTGGCGGTCGAAGGTTGCTCCGGCACGGTCCGGGAAGCCCTCGAGCGCTTTCTCGCCGCAGGACCCGCGAACGCCGGGCAGGCCCCGGGTCGGCCCGAAGCCGGCCGCCCGCCGCAGCACCCCCGGCCCGGATCGGGCGGCACCCCTCCGTTTCGCGCGGGCGCCGGGCGCGGGGGCTGCGGGCGGATGCGCGGGGGACGCGGCGGGCGCGGGGGTGGCGGCGGCGGAAGGGCGGGGATTTCGGGTCCCTCCCGCGACCCCGAGGGCTCGTCCCTCGAGGAAGAGGCCGAGCGGCTGCGCCGGCGGCTCGCGGACATCGAGGAGCGCCTCGGAACGCGCCCTCCGCGTTCCCGCCGGTGAGGTCGGTCACGATGGCCGCCCGCCCGCCGCATCCCCCCGAACGGGGCGTCCTTTACGGCCCGGTCCCCTCGCGTCGCCTGGGGCGCTCGCTCGGCGTGGACCTCGTCCCGTTCAAGACCTGCAGCTACGATTGCATTTACTGCCAGCTCGGGCGCACGACCTGCCGCAGCCTCGAGCGGTCGGAGTACGTGCCGACGAAGCAGGTTCTCGAGGAGATCACGGCGTTCCGGCGAAGCGGCGCGGCGGCCGATTTCATCGGCATCGCCGGCTCCGGCGAGCCGACCCTGCACGCCGGGATCGGGGAGATCATCGCCGGCATCCGCAAGCGGACGCGCCTCCCGGTCGCCGTGCTCACCAACGGGTCCTTGCTCTGGGACGCCGCGGTGCGGCGGGAGCTCTGCCGGGCGCACGTGGTGATTCCCTCGCTGGACGCGGGCGGGCCGCGGACCTTTCGCCGCGTCAACCGCCCCCACCCCGGCCTTTCCTTCGAAACGGTGGTGGAGGGCCTGGCCGCGTTTGCCGCCGACTTTCGCGGCGAGCTCTGGCTCGAAATCATGTTCGTCGCCGGGATCAACACCGACCCGCAGGAGGTCCGTCGGATCGCCCGCCTGGCCGAGCGCATCGGCCCGCGGCGCATCCAGCTCAATACCGTCGTCCGACCGCCCGCCGAGCGCTTTGCCCGCCCCGTGCCGCCGGATGATCTCGAGCGTCTGGCCCGATGCCTGGGCGGGACGGCGGAATGCATCGCCGACTTCCGACCGGGCCCGGGGACGGCGACGACCCGCGACGGGGCGGACGAGCGGGCGATTCTGGCGCTGCTCGCCCGGCGCCCCTGCACGCTTTCGGGAATCGCATCCGGGCTCGCCATCCATCCCCAGCAAGCCGTGAAGTTCCTGGAGGATCTTCTTCGCCGGGGGCTCGTCGCGGCGAGCGAGCGGGACGGCGAGCGCTACTTCGGCCTGAAGCGGATCCGCCGGCCGCGGGTCCGCGGCAACCCTTCGGAAAGGAGCCCGTCATGACCCGGACCCCTCCCTCCTCGTCGCCCTCCTGCGGCGCCTGCGATCGGCCCGATTGCTCGGCCAAGACCCCCCGGCCGGGGGAAAGCGAGGCCGAATTCAACGAACGGCGGCAGCTCGAGGCGCGCCTGTGCCGCATCCGCCACCGCATCGTGGTCCTCTCGGGAAAGGGCGGCGTCGGGAAAAGCACGGTGGCCGTCAACTTGGCCGTGGGGCTGCTGCAGGAGGGCTACACCGTCGGCCTGCTCGACGTGGACCTTCACGGGCCCAGCATCCCCACGATGCTGGGGCTGGAGCGGCAGCGCGTCGGCGGCGACGAGCGGGAAATCCACCCGGCGGACGTCGGCGGGCTCAAGGTCATCTCCATCGGGTTCTTTCTCTCCTCGCCGGACGACGCCGTCATCTGGCGTGGCCCGCTCAAGATGGGGGCCATCAAGCAGTTCCTGAAGGACGTGGCCTGGGGGGACCTCGATTTCCTGATCATCGACTCCCCGCCCGGAACCGGGGACGAACCGCTGTCGGTCTGTCAGCTGATCGGACGCTTGGACGGCGCGGTCATCGTGACCACCCCGCAGCGGGTGGCGGCGGTCGACGTGCGCAAGTCGATCACGTTCTGTCGCCACCTCCACGTCCCGGTGCTGGGGGTCGTGGAAAACATGAGCGGGTTCGTCTGCCCGAAGTGCGGGGAGGTGACGCACGTCTTCCGGACCGGCGGCGGCCGAAAGATCGCCGAGGACATGGGGGTCGCCTTCCTGGGGTCGATCCCGCTGGACCCGGCGCTCGCCGAGTCCGGCGACGGCGGGGAGCCCTTCCTCCGCCGCCATGCCGACTCGTCGACGGCGGAGCGGCTGCGCCATTGGATAAAACCCATCGCCGCGCTCGCCGCCGCGAAGGAACGGCCGGCCTGAGGGGAGGACGGCCCCCCGCTCACGCCGCAGGCGCCGGCTCCGCGCCGCCTTCCTCCGCCGGCAGGCTGACGACGAAGAGGCTCCCCCGGCCCGGGGCGGAGGAGACGTGGATTTCGCCGCCGTGCTGTTCGACGATCTGGCGGGTGATGAAGAGCCCCAGCCCCGTCCCCCGATCCCCCTTGGAGGAGAAAAAGGGCGTGAAGAGCTTGCTCTGGGTTTCCTCGTCCATTCCGGCCCCGTTGTCGAGCACGGTGAACTCCACCCGGTTTTTCTTGGGCCGCAACCCGAAGACGATGCGGGCCGGCTTGCGGGCCGCGGGGTCGCGGCAGGCGTCGAGGGCGTTTTCGAGCAGGTGCGTGAGGGCGGCCTGCAAATAGGCGGGGGACGCGCGGAGCCGGCCGGCCCGCGGGTCGAATTCGGTGCTGAAGCGGACCCCCGCCGCCGCCATCTTCTCCCGCACGGCGGCGGCGGTTTCCTCGGCCAGCCCGAGGGCCTCGACCGGTTCCAAGGCGATCTCGCGCTTTTTCGAGTAATAGAGAATGTCCAGGACGACGCTGCGGATCCGCTCCAGCCGCTGCTTGACGACCGCCCAGCCCTCGACGATCTCCTCCCGGCGGTCCCGCGCCAGCCCCCGGTCCACGAGGTACATGCCCGCGTCCAGCCCGGTGAGCAACCCCTTGAGCGCATGCGAGATCGAGCCGAGCATCAGGCCGAGCGTGGAGAGGTGGCTTTGCAGTTCGCTCTTCTCCGCAACGAGTCTCTCCAGGCGCTGCAGGTATTCCCGGAGTTTTTCCCGGGTCTGGATCCTTTCGACGGCGCGCCGCAGCGAGATCTCCAGCGCCTCGACGTGAATGGGCTTCGTGATGAAGTCGGTCGCCTCGTGCTTCAGGCTGCGGATCGCGAGGTCCAGGTCCCCGTGGCCGGTGATCATGATCACCTCGGTTTCCGGAGAGCGGCCCTTGATGCGGCGCAAGAGCTCGATGCCGTCGAGGCCCGGCATCTTGATGTCGGTCAGCACGATCGGGGGCTGGAGCGCGGCGAAGCGCTCGAGGGCCTCCTCGCCGTTTTCGGCCTCGACGACCTCGAAGCCGAGCTCGCCGAGCGGCAGGCGCAGCACCTCCCGGATGTCCCTCTCGTCGTCGACCAGCAGGACCCGGTTATCCATGGCCGTTCTCCGGCAGCGGGAATTCGATCACGAAACAGGCACCCCCTTCCGGGGCGGGCTTGACGCGGATCGTGCCGCGGCAGTCCTTGACGATGCCGTAGCTGATCGACAGGCCGAGCCCCGTCCCCTGCCCGGCCTGCTTGGTCGTGAAAAAGGGCTCGAAGATCCGCTCGGCGAGGTGCGGCGGCACCCCGACCCCCGTGTCGCGGATCTCGATGATCACGCGCTGCCCGTCGTGGTACGTGGCGATGTGAATGCGCTTGTCGCCCTCCCCCGCCTCCCGGCCGGCCCAGCGCTCCTCGATCGCGTCCCGCGCGTTGATGAGGAGGTTGATGAACACCTGCTCCAACCGGCCCGGGTCGGCGTCGATTTTCGGCAACTCCGGGTCGGTCTCCCAGACGACCTCGATGCGCCGCAGCTTGAGCTGCTGGCTGAAGACATCGAAGGCCCCGCGCAGGACGTCGTTCACCTGGATGCGCTCGAGCTTGAGCTCGGATTTGCGGGCGAACTGCCGCAGGTGGTTGATGATGCGCGTGGCCCGGTCGATGTTGGCGTCGATCTTGCGGAGCATGGCATCGAGGGTCGCCGGGTCGAGGGGCCGGCCGTCGTCGAGCTTGCGGATGAAGAAGCTGCTGGCGGTCTTGATGACGGAGAGGGGCTGGTTGAGCTCGTGGGCGATGCCCGTCGCCATTTCGCCCAGGGTGGCCATCTTGCTGGCGTGGATCAGCTGCTGCTCGGTTTCGAGCCGCTTGGTGATGTCGCTGGTCGTCACGAGCAGCACCTCCCGGCCGGGGTACTCGCCCGGGGAGATGCGGATGTTGACGAAGATCCGTTTCCCGTCGGCGCGGAGGTGCTTGATCTGGTTGAGCTCGGAAACCCGGGGCAACAGCTCCCGGTACAACTCCCGCTCTTCGGGGAGAAAATAATCCAGAAACGAGCGATGCAGCGCTTCCTCCCGCGTGTGGCCGTAAACCGTCGTCACGCTGCGGTTGCAGTCGACCACGTCGAACGTGCGGGCGTCCAGGACGAAGACGGGGTTGGGGATGTGGTTGAAGATTTCGTGGTACTTTTTTTCGGAGCGCGCCAGCTGCTCCTCGAGCAGCTTGCGCTCGGTGATGTCCAGGCTCATCTCGAGCGCGGCGACCACCTCCCCCTGCCGGTTGTGAATGGGGGTCGTGCGGAAAATCCAGTGCGCCACGCTGCCGTCCTTGTTCATCCCGCTCTCCTCGCCCTGGTGCGGCAAGCCGTCCTCGAACGTCATGGCCACCGGGCAGCGGGGACACGGCTCCTGCCGCCCCTTGTAGGCCCGGTAGCAGGTGTCGTTCTCGCGGGGCGCGAACCGCTCGGCGAACTCGCGGTTGAACCGCAGCAGCCGGAAGTTGCGGTCCTGCAGGGTGATCAGGCAGGGGACGTTTTCGAAGAGGGTCTGGTATTCCTCGCGCTGGGCGTTCAGCTCCCCCTGTTTTTGCGCGATCTCGAGGCTCATCGTCTGGATCGCGCGCGCGAGCTGGCCCATTTCGTCCCGGCGTTCGACCGGGATGGGGTCGGGCGGCAACCCCCGGGCGATCCGACGCGTTCCCGCGATCAGGCTCTGGACGGGCCGGTTGACGAACACGACGAGCAGCACGGCGAGCAGGCCCGAGGTGAGCAGAAAGACCGCCGCGGCCAGCCCGACCACGGCGCGCTTGCCGACGGCCAGCTCCCGATCGGTGTCGGCGAGCGAGACCACGACGTCCAGGGCGCCGAGAATTTTCTTGTCTTCGGGGTGGATGTGGCAGGGGCCCGCGGAGCACCCCGGCTCGTTGTAGATCGGGCTGAGGATGCCGATCCGGCGGGGCTCGCCGGGAACGGCGAGGATGCGCGTGCGGGAGGATAGATCCAGATCGACGAGCGGCGGTTCCGTGCGGTGGCAGATGTCGCAGGCCTCCGCCTTGATGTTGGTTCTCGTGTCCACCTCGTCCGCGCGGTTGGAAAACTTGATCTCGCCTTGCTTGTTGTAAATGCGGATGTTGCGGATCTCGGGCTGGGTGCCGATGTTGGCGATGATCTGCGTGATGTCGTCGCGGGAATTCAGCATCATGGCGTAATGCGTTCCCAGCCGAATCGTGTTGGTGAGGCGGTCGGTCGAGGCGACGACGCTTTCCATGAGCTTGCGCTCCTGGTAGCTCGTGTTGAAGTAGGCCCACGTCGCGATGGAAACGAACAGCGTCACCCCCACCGCGGAGATCAACCGCACCACGAGACGGTGCGGCAGCGCCGGAAGGCCCCACGCCCCTTCCCTCGCCTCCAGGCGGGTCTTCATCGGCGACCCTCCCCTCGTTCCCGCCCGTCCGCCGATCCCGCGGCGCGCCCCGGGGGCCGCGGGGCGGAAAGGCCGGGTTCCCCCCTTCGCCCGAGCGCTTCTTTCGGCAACCCCAGGGCCAGGCCGATGAGCTGCGGCAGGTACAGGACGGTGCAGGCGAGATCGCGGCCCAGTCGCCGGCCCGCGGGCCCCTGGAAGGCCTCCAGGTTCATCTGGCACATGGGGCAGACCGTGGCCACGGCGTCCGCGCCCCGGGCGTCGTCCAAAATCGCGGCGATGCGGGACAGCCCGGCCTCCCGCTCGGTGCTCGCCAGCGAGGCCCCGCAGCAGGCCCCGCCCGACCGCCAACGAAACACCTCGGCCCCCAGGGCCCGGATCAGCGGTTCCATCGACGTCGGCCGCTCGGGGTCGTCGAAGTCGGCGTACGGCCGCAGGCACTGGCAGCCGTAGTAGGGCGCGATCCGCATCCCCCGAAGCGGCCGGATGACGTGCGCGGCGAGCCGCTCGGCCCCCACGTCGAAGGCGAGCACGTCGAGGAGATGCCGCACGCGCGTGCGCCCCTCCGGACGAAGCTCCTCCACCGCGAGCACCGCCCGGATGGCGGCCGCTTCCCGGGGATGCGCGCGCAACGCCTGCGCGGCGTGCCGCAGGTTGAGGTAGCAGGCGCTGCAAGGGGCCAGGACGTCCCGGTCCGCCTCCCGGCGTTCGGCGAGCGCCAGGTTGCGCGCCGGCAGGGCCTTCGCGAGCAGCGCACCGGCGGCGCCGGCCGCGGAGGCGCCGCAGCATGTCCAGTCCGGGATCTCCAGCAACTCCACCCCCAGCGCGGCCAGGACCGCCCGGGTCGAGCGATCGTAGTCGCGCGCGGTGCCTTCCAGCGAACAGCCGGGGTAGTAATGATACTTCATGGCGCCTTCTCCACCTCGGCGACCCGGCGGAAGAGAGCCTCCAGCGAGCGGGCCGGCCGGCGTCCGAGCGGCAAGGTACCGCGCGCGGCCAGCTGCAGCCCGAGCGCCGCCTGCCGCAACAGGAAAAGCGGGTTCTTGATCGTGGCGGCGTAGTGCATCATGAAGTCCATCTCGTTCACCCGGCCGTTGCGCCGCACGCTTTCGAGAAACTGGTGATGAAAGGCCGTGACCGCGCGGTAGCGCCTCATCCGCCCGCGGTGCGCGGCGAGCTGGAGCGCATGCATCGCCTCGGTCAGCGGCAAGCCGCGCGGGCAGCGCAGGGTGCAGCGGTAGCAGGCCGAGCAGAGGGTGAAGGTCCGGCTGCGAAAGATCTCCTCCCCCCGGCCCAGCAGGACCAGTCGCCAGAGATGGCGGGGGGTGAGATCCATGGCGGCGGCGTTCGGGCAGGACCCGGAGCAGGTGCCGCACTGCATGCAGGACTGGACCATCCGGCGCACGCGCACGAGCTCTTCGCCTGCCGCCCGGAGCGGGGAATGGATCGACTCGGACACGTTCATGAACCGCCTCCTGGCGGTGCCGCCCGCGGGTTGCGCATGGCCACGGCTCCGCGGCCTCGGGGGGGCGCGGGCTGCGGCCCGCCCCGCCCTCAGCCGAGAGCCGCCTCGATCACCCCGAACATCTGGCGGGCCGAAAACCCTTCGAGGGTCGCGGCGTCGTTCGGGCAGACCGCGGCGCAGGCGCCGCACCCCTGGCACATGGCCGGGTTGACGACCACCTGCCGGCGCTCGGCGTCCAACCGGCGCGCCCCGTAGGGGCAGGCCGCGATGCATTGCTCGCAAAGGCTGCACAGGCTGCTGCGGATTCGGGCCACGATCCTTCCGGAGGACAGGCGCTCCCGCCCCAGGATGGCGAGCGCCCGCACGGCGGCGGCTTCCGCCGTCGCGACGGCCTCCGGGATACCGCGCGGCGAAAGGGCCAGGCCGCAGGCAAAAACCCCCTCCTTCAGGCCCTCCACCGGCCGCCACTTCGGGTCGGCCTCCTCGAAGAACCCGTCGCCGTCCAGCCGGCCGCCGTAGGCCTCGGCCAGCTCGCGGGGCAGGGTCGGCTCGACGCCGGCCGCCAACACCACGAGGTCCGCCTCGATTTCGATGGGCCGCCCCAGAACCGGCTCCTCCACGGAGACGATCGCCGCGCGGCCTGCCGCCCGGACCTCGGGGGGCCGCTCCGGCCGGTAGGGAATGAAAAGCACGCCCTCGCGGCGTGCCCGGGTGAAGGCCGTCTCGGCGAAGCCGGTCGTCATCAGGTCGCGGTAGAGCACGGCGGCGCGAAGGCCGGGGCGTCGCTCCCGGAGGGCCGCGATCTGTCTCAGGGCGGTGGGGCAGCAGACCCGGCTGCAGTAATTGCGCGGCTCCCGCCGAGATCCGGCGCATTGGATCATCACCACCGTCTCCAGCGCGGGCACCTCGAGGGTGCCTTCGAGCAGACCGCGCTCCAGCTCGGCCTGGGTGATCACGGCCGGGATTTCGCCCCGGCCGAAGCCCTGGACCGGCGCTTCCCGGCCGCCGGTCGCCAGGATGACGACGCCGTGTTCGATGCGCCGCACCTCGCCCCCCGGAGCCTCGAGGACGGTGACGAACGTCCCCACCTCCCCCTCGGCCTGGACGACCCGCGACCGCGTGTGGATCCGGATGAGGGGATGCCGCTCGACCCGGGCCTGCAGCTCCTCCCGCAGGGAGGTCACGTCGTGTCCCTCCAGGGTACGCGTGAGCCAGGCGAGATTCCCTCCCAGCCGGTCGGCCGCCTCCACCAGGTCCACCGGAACGCCGTGGTCGGCGAGGACCAGCGCCGCGGTCATGCCGGCGACGCCGCCGCCCGCCACCAGGGCCGTCCCGGCGATGGGGATCGACTCCGCCCCGCGGGCTTCGGCGCCCTTCAGGCGGGCCAGACCGCTTTCCAGGGCGAACCGATCGGCACCCGCGTCGCGCTGCGCGCGCTCGCCCCAGAGCGCCAGATCCGCCGCCTCGACCCGGCCGGCCGAAAGCCCGCACGCGGCCTCGATTTCCCGGAGGCGGGACGGATGCTGCAGGAGCCGACAGGCGCCGACCAGCAGCCGGTTGGCGCCCGCGCGTGCCCGGAGCGCCGGAAGGGCCTGCCTGCCCTCCGCGGTGCACAGGGGGGCGACGGGTTCCACCGCGACCACCTCCGGGTCGCGCCGCAGCGCACTCCACGCCGAATCGGGGAGCCCCGGGGAATCGGCCGCCCGGTCGCAGCGGCAATGCACCACGAGAACGCGGGGCGGCTCGGCCTCCGGCCGGGCGGAAGGCGCCGCGGGCGGCTCCTCTTCGGCCAGCCCCCCTCCCGCCGCGTGGAGGCGGCGCGAGGCCTCCGCGGCGGCGGCGGAAGCCCGGATCACCGTCTCGGCGATGTCCGCCATGCCGCCGCAGGTTCCCCCGATCAGGATGCCGGAGCGGGCCGTGCGGCAGAGGGAAAAGGGCGCCGGGACGAGGAATCCCCAGGGGTTGAGGGCGAGCCCGAGCCGTTCCGCCGTTTCCGTCAATCCCGGCGCCGCACGCCGGCCCGCGGCCAGCACCACGAGATCGAAGGCCTCTTCCCGGCACCCGCCCCCGAGCTCCACCCAGCGGACCCGCAGCTCCTCTCCTTCGGGCCCGGGGGTCACCGAGTGCGGCCGGGCCCGGACGAAGCGCACGCCGTGGTGTTCCTCGGCCCGTTCGCGATAGCGCTGGAACGATTTCCCGGGCGTCCGCACGTCCATGGAAAAGATCGCCGTCTCCAGCCCCGCCCCGGCGACCGCCTTGGCCCGCAGGGCCTCCTTGATGGAGGCCATGCAGCAGACGCTCGCGCAGAAGTCGGCCCCCTCCTGGAGGTCCCGCGAGCCGACGCACTGGATCCAGGCGATCCGCCGCACCGGCCGCCCGTCCCCGGGACGGAGGAGGCGGCCCTCCGTGGGCCCGGTGCCGCTCAACAGGCGCTCGAATTCCAGTTGCGTCAGCACGCCGGGAGATGCGCCGTAGCCGAAGGGGTTCTTCCCCGCAAGCGGGTCGTAGCCTTCCGAGCCGCCGCAGAGCACCACCGCGCCGACCTTCAGGGACCGGTCCTCCGCCGCGGCGAAGCGCTCGAAACGCTCCGCCACCTTCGGGATCAGGGAGGCGACGTCAAAGGGCTTGATGAGGTAGTCGAGGGCCCCGATCTTCATGGCCTCCACCGCCGTCTCCACGGTGGCGTAGGCGGTCATCATCACGACGTCCAAGGCCGGGCGCATCCGCTTGGCGCGCTCGAGGACCTCGACCCCGTCCATGCCGGGCATCTTGATGTCGAGCAGCATGAGGTGGAACGGCTCCGCCTCGAGGGCGGCGAGGGCCTCGGGGCCCGAGGCGGCCATGGCCGCGGAAAACCCCTCGGCCTCGAGCCACTCCTTGAGCGAATCGCGCACCGAGAGCTCGTCGTCCACCACGAGAATGCGAAACGAACGGCGCTCGGCGCCCGGCAGCCGGATGGCCCCCGTCGGGCAGGCCGCGAGGCAGGCGCCGCAGCCGGTGCAGGCCGCGGCGTCCACGGCGTAGACGTTCGGGAACGCGTGAGGCGACGGCCGATCGATGGCCTTGCGCCGCGTGAGGCCGGCGTTGAAGGCGTCGGGAACGTCCACGGGACACGCCGCGGTGCAGCGGCCGCAGCCGACGCAGCGCTCCGGGTCGACCCCTCCCGGCCCCCGGCGCAGCGTCACCCGCAGGTGGCCGGCCTCCTCCTCGATGGCCGCCACCTCGGTGTTCAGCCAAAGGTCGATCCGCTCGTGAAAGAAGCCGCGACGCAGGCAATGCGCGGAGGCCGCATCGCGCTCGACGAGGGGGAGCATGCGGCACATGCCGCACCGATCCGTGGGGAACTGGGCGTCGAGCCGGCCGAGCAGCCCGCCCGGGTGGGGCGCCCGGTCCACGAGCGTGACCCCGTAGCCGACCTCGGCCAGATCCAACGCGGCGCGGATGCCGGCGATTCCGGCCCCGACCACCACGGCTCTTCCGACTCTGCGCTTCATCCCCGTCCTCCTTCACCCCCGGTCGTCCCCGGGCCTCGCCCCCTGCCCCCTTCCATTGCCGGTTGGGAGCCCGACGACTTCGGTGAACTCCTCTTCGCGGAAGACGGCGAGCGGGGGGGGTTCGTCCGGGCTCCGGCCGGGCTCGTAGCCGAAGGCGTGCTGGGTGCGGCGGGCGACGGTGCGGAAGACCTCCGTGACGGCGATCCCCTGCGGGCAGGCGTTCGAGCATTGCCCGCAACCGACGCAGGCCGTGCTCATGTGCGCGAGGCGGGTCACGTGAAAAAAGAGCGTGTCGGTCGGCAGCTTGAGCAGCCCCCCCCGCTCCGCCCAGCGCAGCACCTGGAAGGGATCGTGCTCGAAGACATCGGTCGCAAAGACGCATTCCCGGCAGTAGCACACCGGGCAGGCCACCCGGCAGTTGGTGCAAAGCAGGCAATCGGCGAAATAGGCGGCGGCCCCCTCGATCGTGGCGACGGCCGCCTCGGTGCGGGCGAAGAGCTCGTCGCGCACGGCGGCCCGGCGGGCGATGAAGGCGCCGAGCGCCGCCTCCCGGGACGGGAGGGCCGCGGCGGGGGGCAACCCCGCGGCCGCGACCAGGGCCTCCCCGGCGGCCGTGCGGCCCTCGACCTGGAGGAAGGCCCCGTCTTCCTCGCCCAACAGCCCGAGGTGCACGTCGGTGAAGGGCGGCACCGGGTGCTCGCAGGCCCGGCAGGCGGGCGACAACGCGGGATCGGGGGCGTCTCCCGACAAGGCCCGCCGCAAAAACCCTTCCGTGTCGCCCGCGGTCCCCTCCCCCGCGGCCCGGAGAAATTCCCGGGTGGGGTAGGCGCCGGGACAATCGAAGCTGATCAGGACGACTTCGTCGGTTCCCGCCTGCTTGAGCTTCACCAGCTCGACGAAGGCCCGAACTTCGCACGGGCGCATCACCGCCGCCCAGCGCACGCCCATCGGTTTGCGGCTCAGGCGCGCGGCCACGCGCGCGCCGTTGACCGCGAAGCAGGGCGCGAGCGGGTCGGCGGCCGCGAGCCGCTCCGGATCGGTCACCAGGGTCGGCATCCGCAGGCGCGTGTGCGGCAGCGGCTGCGCCACCATGACGGCCCCCACCGCCCGGGAATCCAGAAGCCGACGCAGGAACCCCCGGATCGCGGCCGTGCGATCCCCCCCTTCCACCGTGAGGCGTGCCGTGACCCCCATGGCCTGTCCCTTTCCGGCGGATTTCCGCTCAGCACACCGCCGTCACCGCCGCGGCCCGGTTGGGGCCCATCTCCCGCAGCCGGGCCACGAGCTCGTGCATGATCTCCGCGAACCGGATGCCGTCGCTCGCCCCGATCCAGGTCAGCCGCAGGCGCTCGGCTTCGATCCCGAAGCAGGGCAGGATCTCCTGCAGCAGTTTGATGCGACGGCGGGCCTTGTAGTTCCCGTTCAGGTAATGGCAATCCCCCGGGTGGCAGCCGCTCACGAGCACCCCGTCGGCGCCGTGCAGCAACGCCTTGAGGATGTACTGCGGGTCCACCATCCCGGTGCACATCACCCGGATCAGGCGCACGTTCTTGGGGACGGAGAGCCGTGAGGTCCCGGCCAGGTCCGCCGCGGTGTACGTGCACCAGTTGCAGACGAAGGCGATGAGGATGGGCTCGAAGTCCGTCATCGTTCCTCCCGCGCGATCTTGCCTCGCGCGCTCCGCCGGGGCCGGGCTCAGAGGCCGACCGCGTGCAGGGCGCTCAGGAGGCCGTCGCATTCGGCGAAGAGTTGCTCCTTGCGGAAATGGCTCACCCGCGCCGCACCGCTCGGGCAGCCGGCGGCGCAGCTGCCGCATCCCTTGCACAGCGCCTCGTTGACCACGGACACGCGCCGCCCCGCGTCGAAGGCGATGGCCGAGTAGGGGCACAGGCCGATGCACGTCTGGCATCCCGCGCACAGGTCCGGGTCAATCGAAGAAACGGTCGAGGGAATCACCACCTTGCCCCGGCCCGCCAGCGCGAGGGCCTTCGCCGCCGCCCCCGAGGCCTGGGCCACGGTATCGGGGATGTCCTTGGGCCCCTGGCAGGCGCCCGCCAGGAAAACCCCGTCCGTCGCCGTGTTGAGCGGCCCCAGCTTGGGGTGCTCCTCGAGGAAAAATCCGTCCGCCCCGCGGTTGACCCCGAAGACCCGCCCCACCTCGGCGGCGTCCCGGCGCGCTTCCATCGCCGGGCAGAGAATCACCAGGTCCACCGGAACCCGCAGCAGGATCCCGGAGAGCGTGTCCTCGGCGACCGCCACCAGGAAGCCTTCCTCGGCGGACGCCGCGGCCCCTTCGGTGATCTCCGCCACCCGGCCGCGGACGAAGACGGTCCCTTCCTCCTGGCAGCGGCGATAGAACTCCTCGTAGCCTTTCCCGTAGCAGCGCTGGTCGATGTAGAAATCGTACACCGGGGTCGCCGGCCCCACCTTCTCGTGGATCAGGTGCCCGTACTTGAGGGCGGCCATGCAGCAGACGCGCGAGCAGTAGGCGTGCGCGTTGACGTCGCGGCTGCCGACGCAGTGGACGATCGCCGCGCTGCGGGGAGGCCGCGTGAAGCGCCCGGCCTCGTCGCGCAGGAGAATCCGCCCTCCTGTCGGCCCGGTGGCGTTGGAGAGCCGCTCGAACTCGAGGCTCGTGATGACGTTCGGGTAACGGCCGTAGCCGAAGGCTTTCAGGGGGGTGGGATCCATCAGGTCGAAGCCGGTGGCGAGCAGAATGCTGCCGACCTGGACCGAAAGCTCCTCCGCCGCCATGCGGTGATCGATCGCCTTCGCCTCGCAGACCCGCACGCACTCCAGGCACTCGCAGCAGGAGCCGCAGTTGAGGCAACGTCCGGCCTCGGCGCGCGCCTCCTCCTCGGAGACGGGGAGATCCACTTCCACGAACCCTTCCCGGCGCGCGGCGATCTCCACGCGCGGGGAACGCATCCGTGGCCGGCGTTCGACGGAGGCAGGGATCGCGGCCCAGTCGCCCGCGGCCGCGGCCCGATCCTGCAGGCCGGCCCCGACCGCGGCCGGGGCCTCTCCCTGCAGGAAGCGGTCGATCGCCGCCGCCGCCCGGTTGCCGTCGGCCACGGCCTCGATGACCGAGGCCGGCCCGCTGACCGCATCCCCGCCCGCAAACACCCAGGGAACCGCGGTCCGGAGCGAGCCCGGCTCGACGGCGATCGTGCCGCGCGGCGTCGTCGGCAACCCCTCCAGCCCCTCCAGGTCGACCCCTTGGCCCACGGCCGCCATGACCGCGTCGCACTCGATCACGAACTCCGAGCCCGCCACGGGCACGGGCCGTCGCCGCCCCCGTTCGTCGGGGGGCCCGAGCTCGGTGCGCAGGCATTCCAGACCGATCGTCCGGCCCTCCCGGCGCAGAACGCGCACGGGGGCCGTCAGGAAGCGAATCGCCACTCCCTCGGCCAGCGCGTCTTCGATTTCCTCGGCGTAGGCGGGCATCTCCTGCCGGGTCCGGCGGTAGACGAGAACCACGCTCCGGCTCCCCAGGCGCACGAGCGCCCGCGCCGCATCCACGGCCACGTTGCCGCCCCCGATGACCGCCACCCGGTCTCCCAGCCCGGGGCGCTCCCCGAGGTTGACGCGCCGCAGCCAGTCCACGGCGTTCACGACCCCCCCCGCGGCTTCGCCGCCGATCCCCGCGCTGAGCCCGCGGTGGGCGCCGATCGCCACGAACGCCGCGGCGTACCCCGCGGCCTGCAGATCCTCCAGGCGGAAATCCCGCCCCAGACGCATCCCGGTCCGGGCCTCGACGCCCATCCGCAGGATCCGGGCGATTTCCCGGTCGAGCACCTCCGGCGGCAGGCGGTAGTCGGGGATGCCGACCCGCAGCATGCCCCCCAGCCGGTCGAGGGCCTCGAAGATCGTCACCCCGTAGCCGCGCCGGCGCAGGCTGTAGGCCGCCGTGAGGCCGGCCGGCCCGGAGCCGATGACGGCCACGCGCTGCGGACGCTCGACGATCGGCGGCAGGGGGAGCTCCCCCCAATCGACCCGGTCCGCCGCGAAGCGCTTGAGGTCACGGATGGCCACGGCCTCGTCGACGTCCGCCCGGCGGCAGCGGCTCTCGCAGGGGTGGGGGCACACCCGCCCCAGCACCCCCGGCAGCGGCAGCCGCTCCAAGATCACCTGCACCGCCTCGCGCAGCTTGCCCTGGCGGATAAGCTGCACGTACCCCTGGACATTGACTCCCGCGGGGCAGGCGCCCTGGCAGGGTGCCCGGTCCTTCTTGACGATGTCGAACGCGATCGGGATCGCCTGGGGAAAGGCGCGGCCGATGGCCCGGCGGGTCCCGAGCCCCGCATCCCACTCGCTGGGAAGTTCGACCGGGCAGACCTTGGCGCACTCGCCGCAGCCGGTGCAGACCCCCTCCTTCACGTAGCGCGGGTTCCGCCGGATGGTGACGGTGTAGTTGCCGATGAAACCGCTCACCTCGCGGACCTCGCTGCCGGTGTACAGGGTGATGTTCGGGTGCTGCGCCACCTCGACCATCTTGGGGGTTCCGATGCAGGCGGCGCAGTCGAGCGTGGGGAAGGTTTTGTCGAACTGCAGCATGCGGCCGCCGATCGTGGTCTGCTTTTCGACAAGAACCACCCGGCGGCCGCCGTTGGCGATGTCGAGGGCGGCCTGCATGCCCGCGATCCCGCCCCCCACGACCAGCACGTCCGGATGAACGCTCACTTCCCGGGTTTCCAGGGCGTGATGCCGCCTCACGCGCTCGACGGCCGCCGCCACGAGCGTCTTCGCCTTGCGGGTGGCGGCCTCGTCGTCCTCGGTCACCCAGGAGACCTGCTCGCGCACCGAGGCCATCTGGAACAAGTAGGGATTGAGACCGGCCCGCCGGCAGGCGGCCTGGAAGGTTTTCTCGTGCAGCCGCGGCGAGCAGGAGGCGACCACGATGCGGTCCAGGGCCAGGGTCCGGATGTCGTTTTCGATCAGCTCTTGGCCCGGGTCCGAACACATGAACTTGTAGTCGCGCGCCACGGCCACCTGCGGCAGCCGCCGCGCGAACTCCGCCACCTCGTCCACCCGCACCCGGGAGGCGATGTTGATCCCGCAGTGGCAGATGTAGACCCCGATGCGCATCGTCACCCCCCTCGGTGCGGCTGCGGGCGGGCCGGGTGTTTTCCGCGGGGTGCGGTCAGGGCCCGCACCTGGCGGAGGAGCTCGTCCGCCGCAAGCGGCTTTTTCAGGATCACCATCGCGGCGCAGGGACCGTCCGGCGCCCTCGGCTCCCGGATCCCCGGGGGAAACACCCCTCGCGGGTCGACGCTGGCCACGCAGATCACGGGGATCTTGCGCAGCCGGATGTCCCGGCAAAGATCGTGCAACAGCCTCAGGCTGGCGACATCCGGTACGGGCAGCGCCATGACGATGAGATCGGGTCGCTCGTGGCGGGCCAGCCGCATCGCGTCCCGCGCGCTTGCTACGGCGAGCGGCCGGCACCCTCCCGCCGCCAGCAGGTTGCACATCAGGGTGCGCCCGTCGGCCTCTTCGTGGATCACCACCACCTTGACGGGCTTGTCCATTCGCGACCCCGCATTGGGCTCGGCTCGAGGACGCATACGCGTTTGCCCCACGGGAAACAAGAACCGTGCCACCGTGGCTTTTCAATAATTTGATATGATATCAACTGGTTATTTCGGATGACACGCCGCGGGAAGCGGAGGCGGGGAAGAAACGTTGCCGGGAATGCAACGCAACGTGTTTAAAGATTCAGAAAAATCAACGGATTGGTAAATTCATGAGGAGGGATTGCAACTTGCTTGCAACGCTTCTCAGGGGAGGAGGCCGAGACGCTTGAGCTTTCTCCAGAGGGTGGTGCGGTCCATGCCGAGCCGCCGCGCCGCCCGGGCCTTGTTCCCGCCGCAGCGCCGCAGGGCGGCGAGGATCCGCCTGCGCTCCGCGCTTGCCGCCGTCTCCCCCGCGACAGGGTGCGGGGAAGGGGGCGCTTTCCGGTCGAGCAGGTACTCCGGCAGGTGGCGGCGGCGCACCACCCCTTCCGAGCACAGGATGAGGGCGTGTTCCAGGATGTTTTCCAGCTCGCGGATGTTTCCCGGGTAGCGGTAGTTGAGCAGCACGTGCAGGGCGTTCTCGGAAACTTCCGGCACGGGGATGCCCCGGGAGGCGCTCAGCCGCCGCAGGATGTGGCGGATGAGCAGGGGCAGGTCTTCGGGGCGTTCCCGGAGCGGGGGAAGCTCGATCCGGAAGACGTTCAAGCGGTAGTAGAGGTCCTCGCGGAATTTCCTTCGCGTCACGAGCCGGGCGAGGCTCTGGTTGGAGGCGGCGAGGATGCGCACGTCCACGCGGGTCGTCCGCGAGGACCCCAGGCGGAAAAAGGTCTTTTCCTCGATCACCCGCAGCAGCTTGGCCTGCAACGAAAGCGGAAGGTCCCCGATCTCGTCCAGGAAGAGGGTCCCCCCCTCGGCCGCCTGGAATCGACCCGCCCGATCCTCGACCGCACCGGTGAAGGCCCCCTTGACGTAGCCGAACATTTCGGACTCGAGCAGCGTCTCCGGGATGGCCGCGCAGTTGACCTTGACGAAGGGGCGGGAGCGGCGGGGGCTCATCTCGTGAATCACCCGCGCCAATGCGTCCTTGCCGGTCCCGGTCGCCCCCTCGATCAGCACCGTGGCCTCGGTCCGGGAGACGACCCGCACGTTTTCGAAGATGCGCTGCATCGCGGGCGATTTCCCGACCAGGTCGTGGAAGCGGGCACGGTCTTGGAGCGCCTCGTCGAGCCGCCGCACCAGGGTGAGGTCGCTGAAGGTCGCCAACCCGCCCACGACGGCCCCCTTCTCGTCGCGCAGCGGCAGGTGGCGCATGCGGATCGGCACCTGGACACCGCTGGCGGTGATCAGCCAGCTCTCGCGTTCCTCGAGCGTTTCCCCCCGGGCGATGGTCTCCCGGAGCAGCTCCGCGTTGCGCGAGGCCTCGCCGCGGAAGAGCTCCTCGCAGGGCCGCCCGAGAACGTCCCCGCGGTCGAACTCCGAGATCTTCTCCGCGGCGGTGTTGATGAAGGTGACGATCCCGCCCCGATCGACCGTGAGGATGCCGACCTCGAGGCTGTCCAGGATGTGCTTGAGGCTTCGCTCTTCGTGGTGGATCCGCTGGACGAGCCCGGCGATCGGCCGCAGGTCCTGCAGCACGGTGAGGCAGCCGGCGCGCCGGCGGCGCGCGTCGAAGACCGGCACGGCGACCCGCGTCACCAGGAAGGCGCTCTCCGCCCCGCCGCCGCGCGCTGGGACCCCGGATTTTTCTCCGGCGGGGCCTGCGCTCGCGGCGAAGGGGCAATCCGCGAGGCAGGGAACGCCGAGGAAGACGTCCCGACAATCCCGGCCGAGCACGTCCTCGGGATCCGCCTCGATGATCGCCCGCGCCGTGGCGTTGATCGCCTCGATCCGGCGACGGAGATCGACCAAGAAGGCCCCGATCCCCAGCTCGTCGAGGATCTCGAGCCATGCGGCGCAGGCGATCGTCTTGTCGCGCCATGTCGGCGACGGGCGCATGCCGGCTTCCTTTCCCGCCGCTCAAGCGTCGGCAGTCGGCAAGGTGATCGTGAAAACGGCTCCCCCCTGGGGCCGGTTTTCCACGGCGATGGTTCCCCCGTGGCGCGCGGTGATCCCGTACACCGTGGCCAAACCGAGCCCTACGCCGGATCCTTCTTTCTTGGTGGTGAAGAACGGCTCGAAAAGATGCGGCAGGTGTTCCGCGGGGATTCCCGGCCCCGTGTCGGCCACCCGGATCCGAACCGCACGGCCGTCCGGCTCGACCGCCAGTTCGATCTCGAGGGATCCGCCGCCGGGCATGGCATCGACGGCATTGAAGATGAGGTTGATCAGGCATTGCTGCAGCTGGTTGAAATCGCCGCGGACGCGGGGACACTCGGAAGGCACCGTGCACGCCACCCGGATCCCGCTCAGCTCGAGCTTGTGGCGGCTGAGCAGCAGGCAGCGCCGCACCACCTCGCCGAGGTCGACGGGGGCGAGCGTTTCCGCGGAGCGGCGCGAAAAACCGAGCAGGCCGGCCACGATCTGGGAACAGCGGGCCGTTTCGCTCTCGGCGATCTCAAGGAAGCGCCTGAACTTCTCGAGGCGCTCGCCGCCGGGGGGCCCTTCCCGGAGCATCCGCTGCATCAGTTGGAGGTAATTGTGGATCCCGGAAAGGGGGTTGTTGATTTCGTGGACCACGCTCGCGGCCAGGCGGCCGAGCGACATCATCTTGTCCTGATGGAGAATGCGGGCCTGGTCGGCCAGATCGCGCTCGAGCCGGCGCACCTGGCGCAAGTCGCGAAAGAAGCCCACCAGGCCGTCTTCCTCGCCCTCCACCAAGACGGCGGAGGCCGACACCTGCACGGGAATGCTCCCCTCGGCAACGTGGTGCAGGAGGCTTTCGAAAAGGAACAGCCGGTTTCTCCCGCCGTACTGGTCGCTGCGGAAGGCCTCGAGAAAACGCTCGAATTCCCCGGGGGCGAACACCTCCGCGAAGTGCATCCGGTGCAGGGCCTCCTCGCGGCGGACACCGGTCAGTTGCTCCATGCTGCGGTTGATGACCACGACCCGCATCCGCCCGTCCGCGCCGAGGATGCCGTCCATGGAGTGCTCGATGAGGCTGCGCTGAAAGGCCAGCGAGGCGAGAAGCTGCTGGCTGGTCTCGGCCTTTTCCCGCTCGAGCAGCTGCAGGTACTCCTTCAGGCGCCTGCGGGAGGTGTAGCGCTCTTGCGCGCGCAAAAGCGCCGTGCGCAGGGCCTCGTCGCCGATCGGCTTGGTGATGAAGTCCGAGGCGTCGAGCTGGAGGGCGCGCACGGCGACGTCGATTTCGCCGAAGGCGGTGGCGACGATGACCTCGGTGTCGGGCAGGCGGCGCTTGATCTCCTCGAGGAGCTGCAGCCCGTCCATGCCGGGCATGCGGATGTCGGTGATCACGATCTGCGGCGGGGCCTCGAGACAGAGGCGCAGACCGCTTTGGCCGTCGGCCGCGGTGCGCACGGCATATCCCGCGTCGGCGAGAGCGAGGGAGGTCACCTCGCGGATGTCCTCTTCGTCGTCGATCAGGACGATGTCCCAGCGCTCGGACACGGGGAACGGCCCTCCCCTCCGCAGGATGCAGGCCAAGGACAAGACCGGGGCGCAGGCGAAGAGGCGCAAGGCGAAAAACGCCGCTGGGAATCTACCATGCTTCGCAGAAAAGAAAAACCCGGGCCGCGCCAGGCCATTTATTTTGAAAATATTTTCAAAATAGACTTGACAGTCCGCATTGCGGCAGATAATGTTATGAACAAAAGTTCATAAAGGAGAGAAACGTGCCCCGCCCTCGCCGATGCCGCTGGATCCGTCACTTGCCCCTGGTCCAGGCCTTTTTCCCGCAGCAGCCCCCCCCGGGTCCGCTGCGCGGCGTCACGCTGCCGCTCGAGGGGCTGGAAGCCCTGCGCCTGGTCGATGCCGAGGGGTTGGACCAGGAAGCGGCGGCGCGTTTCCTGGGGGTATCGCGGCCGACGCTGTCGCGGATCCTGGCCGAGGCCCGGGAGCTTGTCGCCCAGGCGCTGACGAACGGCTGGGCGATCCGCATCGAGGGGGGAGACGCACGCTTTACGGAGGATCCGCCGCCGGGCATCGGCGGCGGCTGGCGACGCCGCCGCAGGGGCGGCGTCTGAGGTCGGAGAGCCTCTCTCACGACCTGAAAACGGGAAACCCTTTGAGACAGAGGAGGTACACCATGCCCGGATTCGATCGCACGGGACCCTGGGGAGAGGGTCCGCGGACCGGTTGGGGAATGGGCCGCTGCGCACCGTCGCCGACGGCGGCCGAGCCGCTGGGAATCCGTCGCGGGCTCCAGCGCGGGTTTCGCCGAGGCTTCTGCTTCTTCGGAAGAGGCCGCGCGGGCGCGGGATTCGGAGGCGGGTTCCGCTGGGCGCGGCCCCTGTGGGATGTCGAGGCGCCGGCCGGCGATTGGAGATCGCTTCTGGCCGAGCTCAACGAACGCCTCGGCCGGATCGAAACGCGCCTCTCCGCCGCCGGAGAACCCGCGGCGGCATCGGGAAGCGACGATCCAAATATGAGCAAATGATGGAAAATAATCCTTGACAGGACAACCTGGGCCATGTACATATAACGAGCAAAAGCTCGTTTGGAGGTGCCGTGCCCCGGCCGCGCAAATGTCGCATCGTGGAGGGGGTGCCCGCCGTGCGGCTCTTCAAGCCGCAGGGCATCCCCGCCCGCCAGCTGCCCGAGGTTTATCTCTCGCTCGAGGGGTACGAGGCCCTGCGGCTCTCCGACCTCGAGGGCCTGCGACAGGAAGAGGCCGCCGCGCGCATGCAGGTATCGCGGCAGACCTTCGGCCGGCTGCTGGCCGAGGCCCGGCGGGCGGTCGCCGAGGCCCTGGTGAAAGGGCACTGCCTGCGGATCGAGGGCGGCCGGGTGCAAACCGCGGCCGGCGGGGAGGACCTGCGGGAGACGGCTTCCTCCGGAGAATCCGTCCGCGGGGGAAGAACGGGAGGAGGCGTCATGAAGGAACGGATTGCCGTCAGCAGCGAGGGGCGCGACCTCGACAGCCGGGTCGACCCCCGGTTCGGGCGGGCCGCCGGGTTCCTGCTCATCGACCCCGAGACGCTTTCGTTCGAGCACGTGGACAACAGCGGCGCCCAGGCCATGGGCCAGGGTGCCGGCATCCAGGCCGCGGAGCTCCTTGCGCGGCACGGGGTGAAGGTCGTCCTCACGGGGTACGTCGGCCCGAAGGCGTACCAGGCCTTGACCGCCGCCGGAATCCGGATCGGCCAGGACCTGGAGGATTGCACCGTGCGCGAGGCGATCCAACGCTACCGGGAAGGCCGTGTCCGGATGGCCGGGGGACCCAATCGTCCGCCGGGCGGAGGCCGCCCGTGATCGTCGCCGTGGCCAGCGGCAAGGGCGGAACGGGCAAGACCACGGTCGCCTCCTGCCTCGCCTGGGTGTGGAAGGGACCGGTGCTCGCCGTCGATCTCGACGTCGAAGAGCCCAACCTGCACCTGTTCCTGCGGCCCCGCTTCGACGGCCGCCGGACGGCGACGCTCGAGGTGCCGATCGCCGAGGAGACCCGCTGCACCTTCTGCGGGGCCTGCGCCGATCTCTGCCAGTTCAAGGCGATCACCGTCCTCGGCTCGGTGTTGCTGACCTTCCCGGAGATGTGCCACGGCTGCGGCGGCTGCATCGCCGTCTGCCCGCAGGGGGCGCTTGCGCCGGGCAGCCGCGAGCTGGGCGAGGTCCTCTGGGGCCGGGCGGACGGCGGGCGCATCGGGTTCTGCATGGGGCGGCTGCGGGTCGGCGAAGCGCTCAGCCCGCCGCTCATGCGCGCGGTGATCGCGCAGGCCCGGGAGCTCGCCCTCCCTGCGGGGTCCGACGTCGTGATCGACGCTCCGCCCGGAACGAGCTGCCCGGCGATCCAGGCGGTCTCGCCCGCCGATCTCATCGTGCTGGTCACCGAGCCCACGCCCTTCGGGTTCCACGATTTCCGCCTCGCCCACGAGGCCTTTCTTCCGCTGGGCAAGCCGATGGTCGTCGTGGTGAACCGCGCCGGCGAAACCCTGGAGGATCTTCACGACTACTGCCGGCGGGCGAACCTGCCGATCCTCGCCGAGATTCCGCGCGACCGTCGGATCGCCCGCGCCTATGCGCAGGGGGCCGTGGTCGCCGCCGAGCTGCCCGACCTGGAGGCTCTCTTCGACCGGCTGGCGGCCCGCCTCCGCGGCGCTGCGAAATCGCCTCGCCCCTGTCCGGAGACCGCCCATCATGCGTGAACTTCTCGTCATCAGCGGCAAGGGCGGAACGGGCAAGACCTCGCTCACGGCGGCCTTTGCGCACCTGGCCCGCGAGGTCGTCCTCTGCGACCTCGACGTGGACGCGCCCGACCTGCACATCCTCCTTCAGCCGGCGATCGAAACGCGCGAGGACTTCATCGCCGGCCACGAGGCGGTGATCGACCCCGCCGCCTGCACTGGGTGCGGCCAATGCGCCGAACGCTGCCGGTTCGGGGCGGTCGTCCCCGAGGGGGCCGGATTTCGCGTCGACCCCCTGAAGTGCGAGGGCTGCAAGGTCTGCGTCCACTTCTGCCCGGCGGGCGCGATCGCCTTTCCGGCGCGCCGTTCCGGGGAGTGGTACCGTTCCCGCACCCGGTTCGGGCCCCTGATCCATGCCCGGCTCTTGCCCGGCGCGGAAAACTCGGGCCGCCTCGTCGCCCTGCTGCGCGAAAAAGCGCGCGAGCGCGCCCGCGGCGCGGGCTACCGGCTCGTCCTCGCCGACGGCGCCCCGGGCATCGGCTGCCCGGTCATCAGCTCCCTTTCCGGCGTCGATGCCGCCGTGGTGGTCACCGAGCCCACGCCCTCGGGGATCCACGATCTCGAGCGCGTGATCGGCCTGTGCCGCCACTTCCGCATCCCGGCCGGCGTGATCGTCAACAAGGCCGATCTCGCGCCGGAAAAGACCGCGGCGCTCCGATCCTGGTGCGACGAAAACGGGGTCGCCCGCTTGGGCGAGCTCGACTACGACGACCGCTTCACCGCGGCGATGATCCGGCGGCAGGCGGTTACCGAGCTGGACGGCGACGGCCCGGCGGCCGGGATCCGCCGGGCCTGGCATCGCATCCAAGAACTCATTTCCCTGCAGGCCCGCGCGGCCTGAAGGTCCATCCCGTTCGCAAAGGAGAATCGCACCCCATGAACACCGTCATCGCCGTACCCTCGGAAGCCCCCGGCGGCCTGGACGCCGCGATCGGGGTCCACTTCGGCCACTGCGAGCTCTACACCCTGGTGACGCTGGACGACGGTCGCATCCGCTCCGTCGACATCCTCCCCAACGTGCCCCACGAGCAGGGCGGATGCATGGCGCCCGTGAGCCACCTGGCCCAGAACCGCGTGCGGGTGCTGCTCGCCGGCGGCATGGGCATGCGGCCTCTCCTCGGGTTCCAGCAGATGGGCATCCGGGTCTTCCACTGCAGGGAGGCGCGAACCGTGGGCGAGGCCGTGTCCGCGTTCAGCGAGGGAAAACTCGAGGAATTCTCGGGCCGCCACACCTGCGGCGGCGGGGGCGGCAGGTAGAAAGGAGGCCTCCGTGCCGATCTACGAAATCCGCTGCCCGGACTGCGGCTTCGAGGGGGAGACGCTCGTCCCGGCCGTCGGCTCGCCGTTGGTGTGCCCCCGCTGCGCCGGCGGTCGCCCGATCAAGCTCATCTCGGCCTCGAGCCCGCTGAGCGGGACAAGCCGCCGGCCGCTTCCTGGCCCCCGCGATCACGGGTGCTGCGGCAGCCGGCCGGCCGAGGCCGGCTGCGAAGGCCCCGGATCCTGCTGCGGGAAAACCGCCGGCCGGGGCTGAGCCCTTCGCCGACCGAGAGGGGGGGTCGTGACGCGCAAGCCCGCTATCCTCGTCGTCTCCGCCGCAGGCGGCGCGATCGATGACTTTTGCCGTGTCCTCGAGGAGGAATCCGGCTGCGAGATCCTCCGCGTCCCGGACGGCAAAACCGCGCTCCGCGAGGCGCGGAAAAAAACGCCCTGGGCGGTGATCCTCGACGAGGAGCTCCTCGACATGCCCGGCCTCGAGCTGGTTAGGGCGTTGCTTCCGATCCATGCCTTCATCCACACGGCCGTGATGAGCGATCTGCCCGCCGAGGCGTTTCACGAGGCGGCTGAAGGCTTGGGGGTCATGGCCCAGCTTCCCGCCGCCCCCGGGGCCGACGATGCCCGCCGTGTTCTCGAGCGGCTGAAACGGCTGAGCGGAGGGGCAGGCCGAAGGGCCGGCGCAAGCCGCGAATCCTCGGAAGGGGGACGCGGGGCAAAATTCGTAAATTGACACTTGACATTTTATGACAACCGGCCTATCCCCCGTCTCGACCCCCCGCCGCCGGAGGACGCATGGCCGCCGAGGATCTTCGGTCACGGGAACGCGGGCCCCGCACCGCGGGCCGGCTGAAGATGCGCGAATTGGTGCAAGCGACCGGGGTCCCGAAATCGACGATCCTGTTTTACCTCGCCGCAGGCCTTCTCCCCCCGCCTTTGCGGACGGGGCCGAACAGCGCCTGGTACGATCCCGGCTGTGTCGCGCGCATCGCGCTCATCCGAAGGCTGCAGCGCGAGGAGCGCCTCAGCCTGGCCGAGATCGCGGCCCGCCTGCACGCGGGGAAACCGCACCCCTCGCCGCAGGCGGCGCAAGCCGCCGTACGGGCCACGGCTTCCCGGGAGCGGAGCTACGATGCCGACGCCTTTTCCCGCGCCGTGGGGATCTCCCGCGGGCGGCTCGGCTGGCTGATGCGGCGCGGGCTTCTGGTTCCCGGCCGGGACGGCCGCTTCGCCGCCTCCGACATCGCGGCCGGCCGCGCGATCGCGGCCCTCCTGGAGGATGGAGTCGACGGGGAAGAGCTCGGGGAGTACGCGGATGCGGCGGAGCGGCTCGCCGGGCTCGAGCGAAGGCTGCTCGGAGCCGTGCGCGGGGGGACGGAGGAGGCGCGACGTTCGACCGCGGCCCGCCTCACCGCGCTTCGCGGCCACCTCTTCGTGGACCGGCTGGGCGATCGCCTTTCGCGGCCGGCCGAGGCCTC
>FWPV01002879.1_pt1 | contig 40555 bp, 40 predicted proteins | sample 2228371 | NCBI WGS metagenome assembly FWPV01 (sample SAMEA103939776, study PRJEB20133) | metagenome
CGCTGGTTGCGCTCCTGCTGTGCTCCTGGGGGCTGGGCGCGGTGGTACTGACCCGTTTTGGCGGGCAGGCCTACCCGGCCAGCGGGCGTATTCGCGCCTCACATGCCGCCGATCCGCACGGAGCGACTTCCAACATGCAGGGCCACTCAGCCTGACTGGCGCTGTCAGAGACATCAAAACGACGACGGGGAAGAGCAGACTCTCCCCCGTTTTTGTTTTATGCTTTATGCCGGCGACAATCTGCCGGGCGATGTAGGGCACGGGATCGCTTTCGCGGGCGGGGGACTTCGCATATCATAAGACACAGAGGGTGTGGCCCGCCCCATGCTTGTTGGCCCGGAGGAGCAGGCCTATGAACGCTGATCTGAGGCAGGAAACCATCGATCAACTCATGCACGGCAGCCCCGCCGAGCGCATCCGCGCCATCCGGCGCGTGGGCGCGATGGGCGATGTGGAATCCGCGCTGGATGTGTTGAACATCTGGCGCAACCCCGACGAGCCGCGTGCTGTGCGCAGGGCCGCTGAGGAAACCCTGGGCATGTTCCGAGCGATTCAGGTGGCGCTGGAGAAGAACGAGGAAGTCTTCCTGCCGGATCCGGACACGGTCAAGGATCCGCCTGTGGCGCCGGAGACACTGTGGCGGCTGCTGCGCATCCTGGCCCTGGTTCTGGTCCTCCTGGTGGCGATCGATGTTCTGGTCGTGGTCGCCCGCGATCGCAGCGGGCCGGAAGTCCCGCCCTCCGATCCGCGTCTGATCGCCGCACAGCTCCAGATGCGCCTGGATCAATTGCGTCTTGATCGGGACAACCAGGTTCAGGCCTGGCGGCAATACCAGGCCATCGGGACTCTGGGCTGCGATCGCTTCCCGGCCCCGGCAGCGACCTCCACCAGCCTGCGCGGGCTGGACTCGCTGGCCATCGATCCGGCGCTCTACCCCGATCTGTACGAGGCCAGTCTCAAGCTGGGGGCGGCCATTGGCCAGTTTACACTGGTCAGTAATAACTGGGTGCTGGGTTGCGGCGGCGGGCCGGTTGAGCCAGCGGAAACGAATCTGGCTCGGCTGGAGCAGGTCGGCGTGCGGCTGGAAGAAGCGGGCGCCGCTCTCAGCCGGGCGCAGATTGCCCTGACGCCTTCCCCGGCGCCAACGCCGACCGTGGGCGAGCTTACCCCGCAATTTATCCCTGTAACGATCCCGCCAACGGCGGAACCGACCGCCCTGCTGCTGGATTACGCGCCTTACATCCGCGCCATGCGTAACCGTATCGACGCGGCGGTCGTTGGGCGGGGCGTGGTGGCCCAGCTCCTGCAGTACTGGGAAGACGTGCGCCAGACGGGGCGTTCCTTTGGCTGTAGCCAGGTGCTGACCGCCGACCTGATCCAGAATTATTACGGCGTCTCGGCGGAAGCGGGGGCGCTGGATCCGCGCCTGGTGGATATCCAGGTGGCCATCAATGTGGGCATGACCCTGGCCCGTGAGTCGCTGACCAACTTCCAGCAAGGGTGCGCCGTCGGCAACTTCAGTACGTTGCTGGATCTGGGTCAGGCGCAGATTCAGCAGGCTCAGGCCGCCCTGAGCCAGGCCTCGACTCTGCTTGATCAGCTCCAGGCGGAAGTCTCCGGTCGTTAGCGCGACGGCTGACGGGGTCTGCTGACCCTGCCGGGGGCGCAATTCCGTGCGCCATGCCTATCGATCCTCCGCGCGGTCTGCGGTAGACTAAAGCGGTTGAGCACTGGTTCACAGGAGAATCGATGCATGGTGCGTGTGCTGTTTGTCTGCCTGGGCAACATCTGCCGCTCGCCGATGGCCGAGGCGGTTTTCCGGCAGATGGTGAGGGAAGCCGGGCTGGAAGATCAGATCGAGGTTGATTCGGCGGGCATCGGGAACTGGCATGTGGGCGATCCCCCTCACCGGGGGACGCGCGAGGTGCTGGCCCGCCACAACATCCCCTATGATGGACGTGCACGGCAGGTGACCCGCGCTGACCTGAAAACTTTCGATTATGTACTGGCCATGGACTACGAGAATCTGGCCGACCTGCAGTCGCTGGCCAGGGGCAATAGCCAGGGGACGCGGATCCAGTTGTTCATGGACTACGAGAATCTGGCCGACCTGCAGTCGCTGGCCAGGGGCAATAGCCAGGGGACGCGGATCCAGTTGTTCATGGACTACGCGCCGCAGGCCGGGACGCGGGAGGTGCCCGACCCGTATTACAGCGGTCGCTTTGAGGAAGTCTATACCCTGGTCCGCCAGGCGGCGGAAGGCCTGCTGAAGCACATCCGGGAGGAGCATGGCCTGTGAAGCGGGTGCTGTTTGTCTGTGCGGGCAATACCTGTCGCTCGCCGATGGCGGCGGCATTGTTGCGCCACCGGATCGCCGAGCTTGGACTGGATGACCGGGTTCAGGTCGACTCGGCGGGTGTCAGCGCCATCCCCGGTGATCCCATCCATCCGCAGGCGGCGCGTATCCTCCAGGCGCACGGCCTTGCCTGTCACAACCAGGCGCGTCGGTTCACCGCTGAAGACTGGAAGGAAGCCGATCTGATCGTGGCGATGGACTACCGCAATCTGGCGGCAATCGTTGAGCGACGACCGGATGGCCGGGCGCGGGCGACTGCCTGCCTGCTGCTGGACTTTGCCCCGGATGTCGAACAGGTTGATGTGCCTGACCCCTATGGGACGGACCGTTATGCGGAGACCTTTGATCTGATCTCGCGCGGTGTTGAAGGGCTGCTGGCCCGCCTGCAGAAGGAATGGGGGGCATGATTCCGGAAGAGGTGCGCGAAGCGCTGACGGCGGCTCTGGGGGCGCCGCCCTGTGACGTGCAGATGGTTTACGGTGGGGATATCAACCACGCGGCGCGGGTCACGCTGCGCGGTGGGGAGCAGGTCTTTGTCAAGTGGAACCGCCGGGTTGAAATGGATTTCTTCCAGGCGGAGGCGGAAGGGTTGCGTGCTCTGGCGGCAGCCAGAGCTATTCGCGTCCCCGCTGTCCTGGCCGTTGGCCGTGATACCCCCTTCCTGGCGCTGGAATGGATCGAGCCGGGTGGCCGCAGCCTGATGGGTGACGAGTTCGCTGAGCGGCTGGGGCACGAACTGGCTGCCCTGCACAACTGCACCGCGGAAGCCTATGGCTTTGCCCACGACAACTACATCGGCTCCCTGCCGCAACCCAACGCCCGGACAACCAGCTGGGCCGAATTCTACGCCGAACAGCGCATCGGCGCCCAGATGGTCATCGCCCGTCAGCGCGGTATGCTCCCGCCTGCGCGGGAGGCCGGCCTGCGCCGTCTGCAGGAGTGGCTGCCGGTTTTTCTGGATGACGAGGTGATCCAGCCCAGCCTGCTACACGGCGATCTGTGGGGCGGTAATTACATGGTCTCGGCGGAGGGCGACCCGGTGCTGATCGATCCGGCGGTTTACTACGGTCACCGCGAGGTCGACCTGGCCATGACCGAGTTGTTTGGTGGCTTTCCCCCCGGTTTCTACAGCGCCTACAACGAGGTCTACCCGCTGGATGGCTATGAAGCGCGGCGGCTGCTCTACCAGCTTTATCCCCTGCTGGTTCATATGAACCTGTTTGGCGGCGGGTATGCCGCCCGCGTGGACACCATCATCCGGCACTACGTGGGATAGCCGGGCTGGCCCTGGCCCGGTTCCGCCCCTCGCTTCTGGCGCTGATCCGAATTTTCTCCCGGCTTGCCGTGATGACGGCTTCTTAGTGTTTGGAGAGAGACGGCAGGCTGGCATAGCGCTTCGGTTCCGGAGTGGCTATGATCGGGCGGTCTTAGCCGGTGAATGGTGTTGGTGGTGATGAGGATTTGTACGATGAAAAGACTGTTGTTGGCGCTTCTGGCAACCCTGCTGACGCTGCCCGTAGCCGGTTCGCTCCTCGCGCAAGGTGGCGGGGATGAGCCGGTGATCATGCGGGACGCGCCGCCTGACCCTGCCCTGGTGACCTATACGCAGGTCGCCAGTGACTTTGACCGCCCGCTGCTGGTGACACACGCCGGGGATGGCTCAGGCCGCCTGTTTGTGGTGGAGCAGACCGGGCGCGTCTGGATTGTTGAGGACGGTATGCGGCTGGCAACGCCGTTCCTGGACCTTTCGGCCAGTGTCACGCCGATCAGCGGCTACTCCGAGCAAGGATTGCTGGGACTGGCATTCCATCCGGCGTATGCGGAGAACGGTCGCCTGTTTGTCAGCTACACCGATCGCCAGGGGACATCCGTGGTGGCTGAATATGCAGTTGCCGCCAACGATCCGAACGTGGTGAATACCGCCAGTGGGCGGGAACTGCTGCGTGTGGCCCAGCCATACGCCAACCACAACGGCGGGATGATCGCTTTCGGCCCGGATGGTTACCTGTACATCTCGCTGGGCGATGGCGGTTCGGCGGGCGATCCGCAGGGCAACGCCCAGAATCCCTGGACGTTGCTGGGGGCCATCCTGCGCATCGATGTAGATGGCGACGCCCGCCCATATGGCATTCCGGCGGATAACCCCTTTGCCCTGAGCGGGCTGGGGGCGCCGGAGATCTGGGCGTGGGGGCTGCGCAATGTCTGGCGCTTCAGCTTTGACCGCACTACCGGCGATCTGTACCTGGCTGATGTAGGCCAGAACCAGTGGGAGGAAGTGAACTTCCAGCCGGCGGATAGCCCCGGCGGAGAAAACTACGGCTGGAACCGCTACGAGGGCACCCATCCCTACAGCGGCGGCCCCGCCCCGGAGAACATGATCCTGCCGGTCGCAGAGTATGCGCATAGTGAAGGCGGCTGCTCGATTACCGGCGGCTATGTTTACCGCGGGGAGGCTATCCCTGACCTGCAGGGCGTGTACTTCTATGGTGACTGGTGCACAGGCAACATCTTCTCCCTGTACCGCGATACTGGCGGAAACTGGCAGAGTCTCCGCTTCACCCAGCTGGCCGGGAAGCTGATCAGTTCCTTTGGGGAGGATGAGGCCGGAGAACTGTACGTGGTGGACTATACCGGCGGCGGCATCTGGCGCATGGATCCGGCGGAGTAGACTCGATATACCTGGCGTATCCCCTGTAGCTCCCCCGCTTGCCGGGAAAGACCTGGCCTGCGCCGGGCGCTACAGGGGAGTGTGTACCCACCAGACATAATCGCCAGCAGCGACATAACCGGCTTCGCTGGCGGCCAGCAGGGCCTCTTCCTCGGTTAGCGGGATGACGCTCCCGGCAACATCCCAGCCATGACGCGCCCGCATATCCCGCGCGGCGGCGAAAGCCCCCGCCGTACGCCTGCCTTCAAGCCATACGCCCCGGTACGTCAGTGTCATGACCGGCACCAGGTGCGCATCAGGCGGCGGTTCAACCCTCCCGTCAACGCCCGCCGTGTTGATCATCAGGCGGCAGCGGGTCCCCGCCGGCGCGAAAGCAGCCGCGGCAAAGGCCCGCTGGCTGGCGATGTTTTCCAGGCGGATCAAAGCGCGGGAGTAAGCGGGCAGGAAGCGCGCTCCCGCCGCGACACAGGCCGTGATCAGCGCCCGGCCCAGACCCCGCCCCTGCGCGGCAGGATGGACAGCCAGCAGGTCAAGTTCCCAGCGGCGCGTGCCGTCTGCCGCCTGCGTCAGAAAGCCGTCGACGAAGCCAACGATCGCGCTATTGTCCTCCGCCACCAGGGTGACCCGATCCGCTGCGCTCAGGGCGCGGGCCAGATGCTCGACCGCAACACGTTCGGCGGGCCAGCAGGCTGCTTTTATGGCTGCCAGCGCCGGGACGTCGTCCGGCTTCGCCCGGCGGATCAGGGGAGTCCTGTCGATCATGCTGCCGGAGCCTGCTCCAGGTCCGGCGCGGCATCCGCCGGATGGTAGAAGGACATGGCCCAGCCGGCCACAACACGCAGGATGGCCCCCACCAGCAGGACGATCCCCAGACTCAGGCCCCAGCTGGCCAGTGTGCTGCCGATCAGCGGGCCGAAAAACGAGACCAGCGAGAGCATCTGGTAGTAGGCGTTGGTGTAGGCGGTCTTGTTGGCGCTGCCCATCACCTTGCGGAAGAAGCTAAACTGGCTGACATCCGTCCCCACCCAGGCCGCCCCATTGATCAGGGCAGCGGGCAGGGTGAAGGGCAGGGATGGCGCTGCAGCCAGGATCAGCGCGGTCAGGCCGGTGATCGTCATGCAGGTGCGGATCATCCGCTGGTGCCCAAAGCGCTCGATCAGGCGATGCGCAAAGTAGGCCATCGTTGCTGCGCCACTCAGCTCCAACAGGGAGAAGATGGCGATGAATCCCTCTGTCGCCCCCAGATCGTTCACCAGACGCAGCGGGATCACCGGCAGGACGGAGAAATAACCGATGAACACGAAGCCAATCACACCGGCGACGCCGCGAAAACGCGCCTCCCGCCAGGCTCTGACCGGGCGCTCCGGCGTCGCTGTCGGGGGCGGAGAGGGGGGAGAGGCCAGCTCAGGCAGGGGGCGAACCTGCATTGCGTGCCACATGCTCACCAGCGTGAACAGAAACGAGGCGACAAACATCACCTGGTAATTGAGGGGGAAGTCCACCCGCTCCAGCCAGAAGCCCAGGGCCAGCGTGCTGATGCCGATGCCGATGTTGAAGGCCATCTGGCGCTGGCCGAGGAGCTGGGTGAAGCGATGCATGGTCACCGCTTCCTGCATCAGCACCAGGAAGACAACCCCCGCAACGCTGCTGCCGATGGCCAGCAGGGCCAGCATGGCCAGCGCCACCGGAATGCGCCATTCCGGCGGCAGGAAGGGGATAAAGGCCAGCAACAGGATGCGCAGGCGCATGATGAAGGTGGGCAGGATGAGCGCCTGCCGGCTATCCGGGAAGCGGCGCGACCAGGGGCCGGTCAGGAAGGTGCCCAGCAGCATGAAGATGGCTGGCAGCGCGGACAGCAATCCCATGTCCAGCGCGGTGGCCCCCAGGTTGATGAAGTAAACGGACAGGAAACTGCCCATGGCGGGGATCGCCAGCCCGAACCAGGCAATATCCCCCACCAGGTGAAAGAGGTTGTGCTTTTCTAGCTGGATGCTCGCCTGTGTCTGTTCGACGGACACCGTGCTCATGCCCGCGTCCTCTCGCGCCTGCGGGGCGCGCCGGATCAGAAGCCCGCGCTGCGGAAATTTCTACACCAGTTGCGCCGGTTTGGGAATGGTCAATCCCGCCCGGTTTGGGCCGGGCACAGGGTCGCACATGTCAGGCAACTTCCCGGCGCACCGTCGCTGCTGCCAGCGCCAGCATGACCACCGCGGTGAGCGCCAGGGCGACGATCTGCCTGCTGACTTCGGCCAGCCCCTGGCCCCGGATCATGATCGCCCGCAGGGCATCGGCGGCATGGGTAAGCGGTAGCAGGTAAGCCAGCGGTCGCAGCAGGCCGGGCAGGTCTTCAACCGGAAACAGGATACCCGACAGCAACGCCATCGGCAGGATCACCAGCGGGATGAACTGCAACACCTGGAACTCGTTGCGGGCAAAGGTGGAAAGAAAGATGCCCAGGTTGACGGCAACCACAACCAGCAGGCTTTCAATCAGGAGCACGTTGAACAGGCTGCCAGCGTAGTGCAGGCCAACCACGCTGACCGTGAAACCCAGCAGCAGGGCCGCGCTGACCAGCGCAAAAAGCAGGAACCCCAGCATATACCCGGTCACGATCTCCAGGCGGGTGACCGGTGTGGCCATCAGGCGCTCCACCGTCCCCTGCGATCGTTCCCGCAGAAAGGTGACGGTGGTCAGCAGGAACACGAAGAAGAAGACGATGAGGACCAGGTAAGGCGGGGCCACGTAATCCAGCAGATCGTATTCCGGGCCGCCATAGAGGTAGGTCACGTCAATGGCCAGCGGTAACTCACCACCGGCGCTGCCGCTGGCCAGACCGGCCAGCGCCCGCATCCCGGTTTGCATCAGGCCGCTCAGTACGGTTGTCGCCTGCAGCGGGTTTGATCCTTCCAGCATCAACTGGAGGCGCAGGCGGCGCTCCCCGGCAAACGAGGCGCTGAAGTCCGGCGGGAAGATGACCACGCCGCGCACCTCTCCCGTGCGCAGGGCTGGCTCCGCCTCGGCGGTGGCCAGGGGCACCGGGATCAGGGTTTGCCCTTCGTTCATGGCGGTGATGATCCGGTCAGCCAGCTGTACACGCCCGAAGAGCAGGATGCTGGCCCCTTCATCTTCGTTGACGACGCCCAGCGGTGTGGGTTGCCCTTCTGAGCGCAAGAGCAGCGCCGTCAGGGAAACGATGATCAGCGGGCCGATCATGAAAAGGGCGATGGTGCGGCGATCACGCAGCATCTGACGGATCACCCGCCCGGCCAGCGCGGTAACTCTTTTGCGGTTCATGCCGGCACTCTCCCCTGTAGTGGGTGCTCCCGCGTTGCCTCGGCAAAGATCAGAAAGGCTTCCTCCAGCGTGCGGGCGCCTGCCTGGCTGCGCAGTTCGGAGGCGGTGCCTTCGGCGATCAGCCGCCCCTGGCGGATGAAGCCCAGCCGGTCGCAGCGTTCAGCCTCGTCCATCACATGGCTGGAGACGATGATCGTGACGCCCAGGGCATTCAGCTGGCGGAAGTAATTCCAGAACTGGACGCGCAGCTGCGGATCAACACCGACCGTCGGCTCGTCCAGCAGCAACAGACGCGGCTGGTGAACCAGAGCGCAGGCCAGCGAAGTGCGCTGCTTCATGCCACCGGAAAGCGTCCGGGCCAGGCTATCAGCCCGCTCGCTCAGCTCGACCAGTGCGATCACGTCGTTTACCTGCGCCGGGCTGACCCCGCCGGCCATTGTCCCGAAGAAGGTGATGTTCTCGCGGATGGTCAGGTCGCTATAGATGGCCGGGGTCTGGGTCATGTACCCCACCTGCGCCAGCGTGTCTTTGTCCGGCATGCGCCGGCCCAGTACGGTTATGCTGCCGCTGTCGGCGCGCAACAGGCCGACCATCAGGCGGATCACGGTGGTCTTGCCCGCGCCGTTGGGGCCAAGCAGGCCGTACGTAATCCCGGTGGGGATGCGGAGGGAGAAGTCCTGGACTGCCCGCAAAGCGCCAAAGGCTTTGTTCACGCCGTCAAGGATGACCGCGTCGCTCATGCTCTAACTTATCTCCTTGCCAGGAGGGGAACTACAGGCTTGAAGCCAGGCCACTTCTATGATAGGCTGATTGCTCCTTCTGGCAATACGAGCGGCAGCCGTGGGGTAACGGTGCGGGGAGCGGGCCGGCTGGCGTGTTGCTCCTTTCAGGAGGGAGTCCATGTTACAGCGGGGTTCAGCGCGTGTCCGGGCGGCGCTGCTGGCGCTGTTTGTGACATTCCTGTGGTCGACATCCTTCGTCCTGATCAAGCTCGGGCTGCGGCAGGACATCCCGCCGCTGATGTTCGCCGCTCTTCGCTACATGCTGGCCTTCCTGGTGCTGCTGCCGCTGGCGCTGCTCAGCCCGGTCCGCCGCGCGATCGTGCGTGGCCTGGGTCGCGCTGACTGGCTGCGCCTGGTTGCCCTGGGCGTGATCTACTACGCGATTACTCAGGGGACTCAGTTCATCGCGCTGGATCGCCTCCCCTCGGCGACCGTCAGCCTGTTCCTCAATTTCTCCGCCGTGACCATCGCCCTGCTGGGCATGCTCTTCCTGAAGGAAAGCCTGACCGGTCTTCAGTGGGTGGGGGTGATCCTGTCCCTGCTTGGCGCGGTGATCTATCTCCACCCGGTCGCTTTCCCGGCGGCACAGGTCGTAGGCGTGATTGCCGTGGTGAGCGGCATGCTGGCCAATTCGGTGGGGTCGGTGCTGGGGCGCGCGATCAACCGGGGCAGGGCGCTGCCGCCCCTGGTCGTGACCGCTGTCAGTATGGGTATCGGCGCGCTGCTGATGCTGGCGCTAGGCCTGTTGACGGAAGGCTGGCCCGTCCTGACGGTGCAGAGCTGGTTGCTGATCGCCGCGCTGGCGGTGGTCAATACGGCCCTGGCCTTTACCCTGTGGAACCTGACGCTGCAGGTGCTTTCCGCCGCTGAGTCGAGCGTGATCAATAACACAATGCTGATCCAGATCGCCGTGCTGGCCTGGCTATTCCTGGGGGAGACGCTGGACGGCAAAGCGATTATCGGGCTGCTGCTGGCGGCAGTGGGGACGCTCCTGGTGCAACTCCGGCGCATGCCGGGCAGACAGGCCCTCCCGGCTACCCCCGTGCGAAGCGCCGAACCAGCCGATCCCGGGGAAGGCTGAGACAGCAGCCGGGCGTGGTGCAGGAAGCGTTCGGCAGACAACCGGGGAGATGCGTCATTGCCGGGCACGGTGCCGCAGATTACCCCCGCGTTGTAGTTTGGTGCTGAAACACCCATGCAAAGACCCCGCAAGCGGACTGCACCGGCAGGGTCTTACCAGATTCCGGTTGCCAGCTTTCAGCAGGATTTCTTAACCCGGCTTAGGCTTCACATGCCATTGGCGCTCAAGCTGTAGGGAGGCGGTATTCTTCGTAGCTCCCCCTGTAACCCAACAGCCGTGCAACAGGCGCCAGCACAGTGAACATCACCTTTTGCACTGCCGGCGGTGGGCTGGTGAAAATCACGACATCCTGGAACTCTTTGCCCAGGATAGCGAGCTGCAGGGGATTAGGCATCCCCTTGGTATTGGTCTTGCCGTCATTGGCAAGACCAAACATGTTCACTATCATTTCCTCAAAACGTTTTCCCGGGCGTATCTCAACGCGAACATGTGCCTCTTCGTCTCCGGCGTTCCACCAGTCATGCACGACGCCGGGGGGGGACGATCAGAGTCTCGTCGAGTGGTGCGATCTGTTCCCGGCCATCCAACCGAAAGCCGACTTTGCCCTTTAGTACGGTGAATCGTTCTTCAAGACTGGGGTGATAGTGTTCCCCGATGACAGCCCCACCCGGTCTGACAAACAAATCCGCAACAATCAATTCGCCATTGGTTTCTTCAGTGCCGGTAATGACGACAGCATGTTCCCCCGTGACTCTGTTCTCCAAAGACTGGCCTGCACGTGACATTGTCTACCCCTTCGAATTCTGTGATCGATGCTTGCGTGGATGAACGCATGGTCGGCTTAGCGTAATGCTTTTGCCGCCAGCTATTCGAATGGTGACTTTCTTACACGGCATCCTCCAGTCGGACACGCGGATCGGATAGAGAAAAGAGCGTGCTGCCAGACAAAATGAGGTTGCGTTCGTAATTGCGTTAAATCATATCAATTTTGTAATCAATTGACCATGAGGTTAGTTGAGGGATTTGATTGACACATCAATGAGTCTTAATGGTTTTGCTTGCCAGTCTATAACAGCTATGGGTAGTCCTTAATGCCCTGCCTGGGTCCAAATTGCCTGTTGCAAAATCCTGAAAACTCAGTAATCTTTGGCAATATTCTGAATTCCGATGAGATTACTGGAGTTTTGAAGGAGGTGCCATGCCCGTCAGGCGGCAAGATCAACATCCCAAGACCCGCAGCGCTGCTGAAGACTCCCCCCTGTATGGCCGGGTCATTCCCCTGCTATTCGTGGCCCTGGCCGTGATCACCATCGCCCTGATCCTGTTCGCCCTTGGGGTTATCACCGGGGTTATTCCCTGGGTTTAACCGTGTCCCTCCTATCCGTCGTTGCGCAGAGGAGCCTTCAATCATGTCGCCCAACAATGTCCTGCCGTTTCTATCCACTTTCGTGATGTTTGTCTTTACGGTGTCTGTCTTCCAGCGCTATCTGGTGCGCCGCCGCCCGGCATTCCTGTTCTGGGGGATCGGTCTGGCGCTCTTTGGGCTGGGTAGCTTTGCGGAAGCATACCTGGCGCTGGCATGGAGTCCGTTGATCTTCACCCTGTGGTATCTGGGCGGTGCCGTGCTTAACGCCGCCTGGCTGGGGCACGGGACGGTCAAGCTGCTGTTTGGCCGGCGGCGCTGGACAGATGTCCTGACTGTCATCCTGGTGGCGGGTAGCCTGGCCGCCACGGTCCTGATGATCACCACCCCCCTGGACGCCGGGCAGTTCCGTCCGGGTGTTCCTATCAGCGAGCAGTACCGCCAGATCATGCCGTCGGGCGCAGCAGTGCGGATGACCACGCCGTTCTTCAATATCTATGGTCTGCTAACCCTGGCCGGCGGCGCGATCTATTCAGCCTACCTGTTCTGGCGCAAGCGCGTGCTGCGCAACCGGGTGATCGGCAACATCCTGATTGCTGCCGGGGCGCTGTCGATCGGGTTTGCCAGTTCACTGACCCGCCTGGGGATCGGCGAGTATCTGTACCTGGGCGAGTTGCTGGCGGCGGTGTTGATGTACACCGGCTTCCGGGCGGCGGCAGCGCCGAACGCGGAGCGTGTCCCCGCCGGTGATCCTTCCCCCGCGGCTGGCGGCGCCACCCGCTGAGCGCTTTCGGGGGAGAGCGTGGCACGGGCCGGGGCGGAGTCTGCGGGCTGCGCCCCGGCCCGTGCTCGCCTTTCTGCTTCCAGCCGTTGCATCAATCCTATATGTGAAATTTGTCACAAATTAGTGTGCCGGTCGGGTAAAATTTCTATGAGAAACGTCCTAAATCACTGGCCGCAGCGGAGGAGGCCAGTTATGCTCTGACCATCGCTTGTGTAGTGGAGGAGTGTAGCGATGGCAGCGTTTACTGGTAAGGTAGCTCTGGTGACCGGCGCCGCTTCGGGCATTGGCCGTTCAACGGCGGAACTGTATGCCCGTGAAGGGGCGAAGGTGGTTGTTTCGGACGTGGATGAGCGCGGCGGTCAGGAGACCGTCCGGCTGATCAAGGCCGCCGGCGGTGACGCGCTGTTTGTCAGGGCGGATGTCAGCGATCCGGCCCAGTGTGAAGCGCTGGTCAGCAAGACGCTGGAGGTTTACGGACGCCTGGACTATGCCTGCAACAATGCTGGCATCGGCGGCGAGTCCAACCCTACGGCTGCCCTGAGCATTGAGGGCTGGCAGCGTGTGATCGCCATCAACCTGTCGGGTGTCTTCTACTGCATGAAGTACGAGATCCCGGCCATGCTGCAAAATGGCGGCGGTGCGATTGTCAACATGGCTTCGATCCTGGGGCAGGTGGCCTTTGCCAATGCACCGGCCTATGTGGCCGCCAAGCATGGCGTGGTCGGCCTGACCCGCACGACCGCGGTCGAATACGCGACACAGGGTATTCGCGTCAACGCTGTTGGCCCGGCCTTTATCAGCACGCCGATGATCAGCGCGCTGGAGCAGGATAAAGCGCTCAATGACATGCTGATCTCGCTGCATCCAATCGGTCGTCTGGGCCGTCCGGAGGAGGTCGCCGAACTGGTAATCTGGCTCAGCTCGGACAAAGCCTCGTTTGTCACCGGCGCATATTACGCGGTGGACGGCGGCTATCTGGCCCGCTAGGCAGCCCCCACAGTCTGACGGCAACAAGAGCACGGGCGACCCGGCAACAACGGGCCGCCCGTGTGCGTTATTGGCTGGCACAACCTGGAGGCGAAATCAGGACTCCGGCAGGAAGTCTGGACTGCCTCTGTGTCCCCGCACGGGTGTAAAGTGTAAATAGCACCGTCTTCGTGCGGAACTGCGTCCCTCGCATGAGGGCAAAGGAGGCAGCATGATACGAGTCGGGATCATTGGGGCCGGATGGATCGGGCGCTGGCATGCCGAACGCTGGCAACGTCTGCCTGTCACCCTGACGGGGTTCTACGATACAGATGTCGATCGCTGCAGCCGGGCCGCTGACGATTTTGGCGGTAAAGCCTTCTTCTCCATGGAAGACCTGCTTGCGGCAGTGGATGTGGTCACCGTCTGTTCGCCAACGCCATTCCACAAAGAAGCCGTACTCATGGCCGCAGCCAGGGGTAAACACATCTTCTGCGAAAAGCCGCTGGCCCGCTACCCTGCTGACGCGGAAGCCATGGCTGACGCCTGCGAAAAGGCCGGCGTGCGGTTGTTTGTTGGACAGGTCCTGCGTTTCTTCCGCCAGTATGTACGGGCCAAACAACTGCTTGATGAAGGTCTGATCGGGAAGGCTGGCCTGATTCGCATGGTGCGCGGCGCAGGTCATCCAACCGGGCCACAGGGGCGCTCCTGGTTCGAATCTGTGGAACTGGCAGGGGGGACGATCATGGAGGGGGGCGTCCATGATCTGGATTACGCCCGCTGGTGCCTGGGGGAGGTCGAGCATGTCTTCGCCCGTGGAATTACCTACCGGCCGCTGCCTTTCCCCGGCGATCATGTCCTGGTTATCCTGCGCTTCAAAAACGGTGCGCTGGGCCACATTGAAGGTAGCTGGATGGTCACTGATGGCCGCTTCCGCCAGAGCTTCCTGATCGCCGGTGATCGGGGTCTGCTGGAATATGACAGTCTGCCCGCCGAGCAACTGGCCATCTCCCTGCGCGAAGACCGGCGGGTTCCCCTGTTGCCACAGGAACCACTGGCTTCGCATGACGATCCCTATTTTGCTCAGCTAGAGCATTTCCTTACCTGCCTGGTGAAAGATCAGGAGTTCCGGGTTTCTCCCCGCGACGGTATCGAGGCTGTACGCCTGGCCGTGGCCGCTCTGCAATCGGTGCGCACCGGGCAACCTGTTCGACTGGAGGAGGTGGTCTGATGCGACTCGGTGTACTGGGTACGGCAAACGCCAATCTCCACGTTCTTCTCCGGTTTCTGGCTGCTCGCCCTGACGTGGATCTCGTTGGTATCAGCGATCTGGTGCAGGCACGGGCGGAAGCGCTCGGCGCGGAACTTGGCATCAGGCCATTTACAGAGGTCAGGGCTTTGCTGGCCGAGAGACTTGATGCAGGGTTAGTGTGTGCAGACACTACCTCACGACCAGCATTGATCCAGATGGCGGCGGGTGCAGTTCCTCACCTGCTATGCGATGTTCCGCTGGCGCCGACGATGGAAGCGGCTGCCGCGGCCCTTGCCACTTACGAAGCAGAAGACGGAATGCTCCAGCCTGCTCTTTACCTGCGCTTTGCCCCGGTTTTGCACACACTCAAACAGGTGCTGGACGAGCGTCGGCTGGGCCGGATATTGAGCGTGAAGGTCATCTACCACGGCAAACGCTCTGCAAACCTGCCTGATACCGATGTGCTGCTGGGCCGTGGGCTGCACATTGTTGATGCCCTGCGCTGGCTGTTGAAAGACGAGATCACCGAGGTCTACGCCCAGGCTGGCACCGCCCTGTTCGGCGGCGATCCCGGCCAGCAGGATGGGGGCCTTCTTTCCCTGACCATGGCAGGTGGTGCATATGCAACCGCTGACGTGTCCCTGGCCTTACCGGAAGCCTATCCGGCCCGTGAAACCCTCAAGTTCGAGATCATCGGCGACGCCGGTTCTATCCGCGTCGATGCTTTCCGGCAACACGTCGACCTGCACACCACATCAACGCGCTGGGTTAACTGGGGCAGCGATCCGCAGATTGAGATGCTGCGGGCATTTCTGGAGGATGCTGCAGCCAGTCGTCCGCCAAGCGTAACCGGGCAGGATGCCCTGCGTGCTCAGGCAGCGATCATGGCTGCCCTGCAATCCTGCAGCTCGGGAGCACCGGTCAGACTCTGACGGCTTCAGGACTGGCAGCGCCATAAGTGGTCCACCAAAAGGGGGGAGATGTCAGTGTCACAACCATTCCCATAGCCATGTTGTAGAAGTCTTACCATGATAATTGACACTGCCTTCCGGAATCGAGTATGATTCGAGATAGCCAGAGAAGTGTGACCGCCAGTCCAAGATCATTCATGTGTTTTTCTGTATCCGACGAAATGCCCTGCTTCGTTCTGGCGCACAGATCGAATGTCGGTAGCCGGGCGGTCGATGGCATCTGGAGAGAAAGGAGGGAGGCTGCGCGATCCTGTGATTGGCTAGGACGTGTTGTACGCTAAGAGTCAAATAACGAGGAGGAGGAAATGGCTCACAAGAAAGGTCTCAGCCGACGCGAGTTTCTGCGGCTGAGCGGGATGGCTGGCGGCGCGCTGACCTTTGCCCATCTGCCGAATATCCCCAGGCCGGCGCCCTCCCGGTCCCTCAAGAAGCAAGCTAAGACCATCAACGTTCTTGTCGTTGGTGACCCCTTCCAATTTGCCCTGGACAAAGTACTCGATCAATTTACTGAAAAAACCGGCATCGGGGTGAATCTGGAAAACCTGTCTTATGACGCCCTGCAGGCCCGGCTGATCACATCCTTTGTCAGCCAGACGCCGGATGCAGACGTCGTGACCGTCGACCAGATGTGGGTCAGCCAGTACGCCGATAATGGCTGGATCATCCCGCTTGATGAGTATGCCAAAGCCGACTCCGACACGCAGATCGACGATTTCATTCCTCAGGTGCTCCATTCACTCAACACATGGCGCGGTCACCTGTGGACGTTGCCGATCGGCGCCTACGGGCAGGGTGTGATCTTCCGCACCGACCTGCTGGAGGCTGCGGGCCTGCCCACACCGCCCAAGACCCCTGCTGAGGCAGGCGATTGGACGTGGGCACGCTACATGGAGTACATCAACACCCTCAATGGCATGACGATGGGGGACAGGACAATCTACGGCACGGTCGTCTGCGGTGCGCAACCCATCCCCATCGTTCACATGTACACCCAGCTTGCCGCCAGCTATGGCACCCGCTGGTTCAAGAGCTTCCCGGAAGTCAACGAGAACGGCGTGTGGGACTTCGCGCCCACGATCAATTCCGATGCCAACAAGGCCGCGCTGGCCGACTACAAGAAGCTCTACGATGCCTCGCCGCCTGAAGCGATCAACTACGTCTGGTTCGACGCCGGTACACGCTTCTCCCAGGCGGACATCGGCATGTTCTACTGGTGGACGCCTTACTTCTACCTGGTCAAGAACAGCGGCTATATGACCGGGACGCCTTCCGAGATCATCGACAAGTATGATGTCGGGGTGCTTCCCACGCTGGAGCCGGGCGGCCAGCAGGTGGTCAGCCTGGGTGGCTGGAGCCTGGGCATCCCGCGCTACTCTGACAACCAGGACGAAGCCTGGCAGTTTGTCAAGTGGGCGACCGGTGTTGAAGGCCAGAAGGCCATGGCGCTGGTCCCTGACTATAACTACCAGTTCAGCGACTTTGGTCGCCTGTCGCTCTACCAGGATCCTGAACTGCAGGCCATCTACCCCTACCTGCCGGCCCAGCTTGAGATCATGCGCCAGGGCAACGGCAAGATCCCACGCCCGCCCATCCCGATCTACACCTCGCTGGAAGGCGTCTACGGGCTGCAGCTGAACCGCGTGCTCAGTGGCGAAGCCTCACCGGAAGAGGCTCTGGCAACCACCGAGGTGCTGTTCAACAACATCCTGGCAGGCAACCAGTACGTGCCGAATTACCTGCTGGAGAGCTACGACGACACACTGGAAAACACCATCGCGCTGATGGAGTCGCTCAAGGCATAGCCTGGCGTATCACTTCCGAAGCAGGGGAGGCGTTCCGGGACGCCTCCCCTCACCTGTGGCTGTAACCGATATCTGCCGCCCTGCCGTGTGCTGGCCGAAAGGAAGCGATGGCGTGCGCAAGCGTTTACCCCGCCAGCCCTTGCCCTATCTGATGCTGGCCCCGTCCGTCATTGTCCTGTTTTCACTGATCATCTATCCCATGGGGTTTGCGCTGGTCAATAGCTTCTACTTCTGGAATTTGCAGACCAGCCCGTACCCCCTGCAGTTCATCGGCCTGAGCAATTACCAGATGGTGTTTCAGATCACGCCATTCATGGATTCGCTCAGGAACACCCTGGTTCTGTCTATTGGCGGGACCTTCATCGAATTCTGGTTTGGGATGGGGATCGCCCTGTTGCTCAACAGCCAGTTGCGGGGCATGACGCTGGCCCGGGCGATTCTGATCATGCCAACTACCGTCGCCCCGATCGTGGTTGGTTTTCTGTTCCGTTACATGTTCTATGAGGGCAGCGGGTTGTTCTCCTGGTTGCTCACCGGGCTTGGGTTCCCTGTTCCGGAACGTGGGCTGCTGGGTAGTTCCCAGACAGCTCTGGCGAGCATTGCTGTTGCCGATATCTGGGAGTGGACGCCATTCTTCGCCATCGTGTTGTACGCCGGATTGCTCTCTGTCCCGGAGGAAATCGTCGACGCCGCGCGGGTAGATGGGGCCAGTCGGGGGCAGATGTTCTGGCGAATCATCCTGCCACTGATCAAGCCAACGGCGGTGATTATCATCATGATCCGCTTCATGCAGCTGTTCAATATGTTTGACCTGGTGTTCGTGCTGACACGTGGCGGCCCCGGCACGGCTTCCAGAACGCTCAGTTACAATCTGTATTACGAAGGGTTGGTCAACTACAACATCGGTCTGGCGGCGGCCATGACCTGGTTGATTGTCGTGATCGTTACCATCATCATCAACCTGTACATCCTTTTCGCTTTTAAAGACTGGGAGTGGTAAATGCGCACCCCGATCCATCAGAAATTGCTCATCTACCTGGCGCTGCTTCCGGTCATGCTTTTCTTCATCGGCCCGATTCTGTGGTTTCTTGCTCTGGCGCTGCGCCCCCCGGAAACTGCCTTCACTGTCCCTCCGCAATTTATCTTCACACCGACCCTGAGAGCGTTTGAATATACCTTTCTGGAGCCGGGGAATAACCGGCACCAGCTGCTGAACAGCGTTATCGTCAGCAGCGGCGCAACGCTGTTGAGCCTGCCGTTTTCCGTGTCAGCGGCCTACGCCCTGTCGCGCTTCCAGATCCGGGCCAAACGCTTCCTGATGCTGTGGTACATCAGTCTGTTGATGGCCCCGCCGATTGTCTTCCTGATTCCGTACTTTGTCGTGATGGCGCGCCTGGGCTGGGTCGGCACACATGCCAGCATGATTGTCGTGCTGCAGACGATCACCATTCCTTTTTCCATCTGGTTGCTCAAAAGCTTTTTTGACGAGGTCCCGGACGAACTGGAGGAAGCCGCCCTGGTTGATGGCGCTAACCGGCTGCAGGCGCTGGCCCGGATCACCCTGCCCCTGGCGTTGCCGGGGATCATTGTCACCTCCATGTTCGCCTTTGTCTTTAGCTGGAATAACACCGTTTTTCCGCTGGTACTCAGCAATCAACGTACCGCTACGCTGCCTCTGGGCACGCTCAGCTATTTCGCCACAACCGGCGTGACCTGGAATTACATCGCTGCGACGGCTGTCGTGACGATGATCCCGCCGATGATCATTTTTCTGCTCCTTAGCCGCTACATTGTGCGCGGTCTGACTTTTGGCGCTGTGAAGGGCTAATCAGGACAAGAAAGGATGAGCACTATGGATCAGGTCGGTTTCGGTGTCATCGGGGTGGGCATCTTCGGAGAGCTTCACGCCATGACCTACAGTCGCCTGCCGGAGGCGCGCTTGGTTGCCGTCTGCGACCTTAATGAGCAGCGGGCCGCGGAAGTCGCCCGGAAATATGGGGCCGTTGCCTACACGACAGACTACCACGAACTGCTGGCCAACCCGGAGATCAAGGCTGTTTCCATCGCTACGCCTGACTTTGCGCACCGTGATATCGTCATCGCTGCCGCCAGGGCCGGCAAGCATATCCTGGTGGAAAAACCACTGGCGACGACCGTTGAGGATGCCGAGGCTATCCTGACCGCCGTCAAAGAGGCCGGCGTGAAGCTGATGGTAGACTTTCACAATCGCTGTAACCCGGCCTTTGCCAATGCCAAGCAGGCCATTGAAGCAGGCGACGTTGGCCGTCCGGTGTATGTCTACGCCCGTCTGAGCAATACCACCTATGTCGCCACCCAGATGCTAAGCTGGGGCAGTAAGACCTCGGCGCTATGGTTCCTGGGCAGCCACATTATGGATCTGGTTCACTGGTTGCTGGAGGATGAACCCAGGCGCGTCTACGCCGTCACGCGCTCGGGCATCCTGAAGGCCAGGGGCGTGGATACCCAGGACTTCCATGTTGCTATTGTGGAATTCAAGGGCGGCGCGGTCGCCACACTGGAAAACGCCTGGATCCTGCCGGAGACCGAGCCGATGGTCTTCAACTTTAAGTTCGAATTGCTCGGCAGCCAGGGGTCGATCTATGCCAACACCTCCGACCACCGGGCGACAGAGAAATACACGATCACGGGTAGTTCCCTGCCGGACGTGCTGGGCGTTATCCCAACCAGCCCGCTGCGTATCGGCGGCTTTGTGCTGGAGGCTATTGGTCGCTTTGTGGATGCGGTCGTCCATGACCGGCCCGTCCTGGCCACGGGTGAGGATGGTCTGCTGGTGACGCGCGTCCTGCGGGCGATTATCAAGTCCACAGAGACGGGCCTGCCTGTTGATCTTTAGTCCCGGACACGCTGGAGGTAAGTAAAAAGGAGGCGGAGGCACGCGGTGCTATCCGCCTCCTTCAGGGAAAGAACGGGTTTGGCCGTGTCCTCCCTTGGCGGGGTAACGGCACTGCCAGCAATGGCTTTGTGATGACAGCCATTCCCTGCCAGCCTGACTGGCGAGGTCAGTAGATCCGGGTGGCGTCCCGGCGTAGCCGACGCACATGGCACAGGTGCGCGCTGACCTTCTCATCGTGGCCAGAGGGATGGGTCACTGGCCTGGAAGATCAGGGACAGCCTGCCCGTAAGAATGGCCCAACATGTGCGAATAATCAGGGGTAGTCAGTCTATCCTATCGCGGCCAGGCTGCACACGGCCTCAACAAGTCTGGATCCGCTGTCCGATGCGACTACAGCGACGGTCGCTTCGTAGCCAGCGGTTGTCTCCGGCGTTGGCACATAGCCAAGGTAGTCGTTAGCATAGCCAGCGATCAGGACATGGTTGGGTGCCAGCGTCTGCCGTGTCGCTAACCCAAAGGCCACAAACATCTCGCCCGGGAAAGCAGCTATCAGAATGCGGCCCAGCTTAAACAACTGCACTTCGGCCTGTATGTGATCCGGTCGATCGGGGTCGGCTTCCAGCGCAACCTGCAGCCCCTCAATCTCCGCCTGAATCGGGCGCTGTGCGGAGGGATCGGCGTTCACAAGTGTGGCCAGCCTGTGCCGGGCTTCTGCCAGGCGTTCACGGAGAGCCTGCCGCTTCTGGGCTGGCAGGAGCGCCAGCTTCACCACTTTTTGCGCGGCCCGAACGGGGTAACTCACCTCAGACTGACAACGCTCTCCGGCAATCGCATCCGCTACCCGGCTGGCCAGACGTTCAACTTCCGCGAAGCTTGCTTCGCGGCGTGTGAAACGCGTGCTGATGTCACCAGCGGCCCCCGCCAGCCCTAACACCACGCTACCGGTTCCCCAGCGGGCCTCCAGAAGGTGACAGATGGACCCGATCAGATCCCCCGAATAGGTCAGGTTCGCAGGGCCGAGAACAGTTGAATGGCTGGCAAGGCTGAAGATCGCCGCCACAATCCTGTCTTTTTCGTTGAGTGCAACGACAAAAGGAACATCGGGATCGTATAGCCCGTCGGGCTGGAGCCGGTTGCGGGCGACGTCTTCCACATGGGCGATGCCGATGCATAAGCGAGCAGGCATCAGATTGCCTGCAGCCAGCCTGGCCGCCTCTACCAGCCTGGCCTGCACCTGACTCCGTAACTGCGAGTCAGGCGTTCCCAGGTATAGTATTGAGGCGCGATCCAGATTGAAGCGACTCACCCCCGCTGGGGCGGCGTGCGTGTGTGTGGCGGCGACCATGATCGCCTCCGGGCGGCTAACGCCGGTGGCAGCGATCGCATGTCTGACGCCAGCTACGAATTCCGCATCAACGCACAGGATGTCCGCACTGAGCAGGCAGATTGTCTCCAGCCCATCACTGGCCACGAATGCCCGCCCGTAAAGGGTATCATGGACACCGGTGGCTCCTCCGCTGCGGTTTAGATAGCCAGCCAGCGGCGAACCGATCGGCATCGGGAGTACCACACGGGCAGCGCCTACAGAAAGCATATTTGCCTTCGCTTGACAAGTTTTCCCAAGACTCCTTATAGTATAGATCAGATCACCTGATGACATGAACCGAACTGGCGATTCCCTATGGTTGGCTCACGACGCCGTAACAGCCTGACCGATCAGGTGGTGACCGACCTTCTGAATATGATCCGGGCTGAACACTATGGGCCGGGCCAACAACTTCCGCCAGTGGACAAACTGGTGGAGCGGCTGGATGTGGGTCGCAGCACGGTTCGCGAAGCTTTACGACTCCTGCAGGCGCGCGGGATGGTGGAGATCGTTCACGGGCGAGGCATCTTCGTCTCCGACCCGCGCATTACACGCGCGACAGGGGCATTGTACGGGTTCACCGACATACTACGCCAGCGCGGGTTGAAGGGTCATTCCCGGCTGGTGGCTGCCAAAGTCATCCCCGCCGATCGCGAAACGGCCAGGAATTTGCGTATTCCGCGCAATACGCGCGTCAACTTCCTCAGGCGGTTGCGGTTTGTAGAGAACGTGCCGATCGGTCTGGAGGCATCGCTGACGGTTCACCGGCGGTTTCCGGATCTGCTCCAGCTGGAGTGGACTCCAGAGACCTCGCTCTATGCGTTGTTGCAGTCCCATTATGGCGTGATCCCGACCACTGCCACGCAACGGGTCAGCGCCGCACTGATGGGTGAGGAGGAGAGTCAGCTCCTCAATGTGGCGCCTAACAGCCCTGCGCTGCGGGTTCATACGGTCGCCTATGACCAGGACGGCGAACCCTTCGAATGCGGCTATTCGTGGTACTGTGGGGATCGCTACGACTACTACGTGCACCTGAAGAGGGAATGATGCTATGCCAGACGGCCTGGTGCTCGCTGTAGATGGCGGTCAATCCCGCACCCTGGCGCTGATCGCGACCCTCGAGGGGCGGATTCTGGGTGCCGGTCTAAGTGGGCCGGCCAACCATGTGTACGAGCCAGGGGGGATGGCACGGATGAACCAGGCTCTGCGCGAGGCAATCGAGCAGGCGTTTCAGGCAGCGGGCCTGAGCCTGCAGCGAGTCAAGAGCGCCTGGTTCGGGATGACTGGCGGCGCAGAGGTTGTTTCGCAGGTCGTCGGGGAGTTTCTTGCCTGCGATACGCTCTGCGCGAGCGATGATACAGTGACCGCGTTGGCCGGGGCCAGCCTGGCTCAGTCGGGCGTTGTGGTTATCGCTGGAACTGGCGCAGTCGCCTATGGACAGACTGCCGATGGTCGGAGCGCCAGAAGCGGCGGTTGGGGCTACCTTATGGGCGACGAAGGCAGCGCTTATGACCTTGGTATTCAGGCGCTGCATGGTCGCGGCAGATCGACTGTCCTGGTGGAAGCCCTCCCGCAGCACTTCGGTGTCGCCGATCTGTATGCTCTGCATCGGCTGATCTATAACCGGTCGATTGGCCGTCCGCAGATCGCTTCGCTGGCCAGAGTTGTATCTCAGGCCGCTGCTGATGACGACAGCATTGCCAGGGACCTGCTGGTTCAGGCCGGGCAACAACTGGCCAGGACAGCCCTGGCCGTCCTGGCGCGGCTGGGGATGATGGAAACGGGCATGGTGGTCTACCCGACCGGAGGTGTGTTTCAGGCTGGATCGCTGATTCTGAGGCCTTTTCAGGAATTTCTGAGCGCCTCCTCGCCACGAACAGAAGTCCGGGAAGCCGCTTTCACGCCGGTGATAGGAGCCTTATTGCTGGCTCTGCAGCAGACGGGTATCACCCTCAACGAGGCTGTCACGGAAACAATCCGGGGCAGTCTGCCTGCTCCAGCGCGTTCTAAGTCCGATGAAGTGGCGTCAGGAGGACAGGAATAGATCGATTGCCTGGATTGGGGAATTGAGGATCATCGCAACCAGAGGTCTATCATTGCCGGGATCAACATCCTGCCTCTGGAACACTGTCCGATGCATTGCAGTTGCGCCATTCACCACATTCAACCTGGGGACCAGGTAGACAGGAGGGAATGCCAGGGAATCAGTGAAAGTAGAAGACGGATCATTCGCCGGGGTGCAATGAGAGTCTGCTTAGGGAGGAGTATGTTATGTTGCGTCGACTGGTTCTTGCTGTTGTCGCCCTTCTTTTGATCGTGCCGGTTGCCTCGCTTGCCTATGGCCAGGGTGGCCCTGTCACCGTCAAGCTGTGGATGCATGTCCATCCGCCGCGCGTCCCGCTGGATGAGGAACTGATCGCCCGGTTCGAGGCGGAGAATCCTGACATCAAGGTCGAATACACGACCATCCCCGACCAGGAATGGGATACCGCCCTGGCGACCGCCCTGGCGGGCGGCGGCGGCCCGGACCTGTTCAATCAGGCTACCTTCGCCATCGGTGATTTTTACAATCAGGGCATTCTGGCGCCTGTAGATCCTGTTGCTGCGGGTTATCCCGATCAACAGGCCATCTTCGATGCGTATGCCTTCGGCGAATCGCTGCTGGCCGGTGCGGTCTTTGACGGCGTGCTCTATGGCCTGCCCACCGAACTGAGCGCCTACGGCTGCTACTCGAACGATGACCTCTTTGCAGCGGCGGGGCTTGACCCGGCCACTGACTTCCCCAAGACTTGGGAAGAGATGCGGGAAGTCGCCGAGAAGCTGACTGTTCGTGACGAGAGCGGCGCGCTGGTTCAGCGCGGTTTTGACTTCATCTGGAGCAATTCGATCTTCATGCTGCTGATCTTCAACCCGATGGTTCAGCAGCTTGGTAGCGATATGATCGACGAGGTCAACCTTGTGGCTCACATCGACACGCCGGAAGTCCGTCAGGTCATGGGCTACTGGAACGACTGGGTCAACACCTGGAAGCTGGGCGGCCCGCAATACGGCTTCACCCGTGACGCTTTCCTGGCCGGTGATCTGGCGATCGACTGCGACATGGGCAACTGGGGTGTGCCGATGGTGGTCGATGCGGGCATCAACTACAGCCTCCATCCGCAGCCGCGCTGGGCTGACGCCGTGAGCAACAACGCGATGGCCAACTACGCCTACTTCTTTATGGTCAATTCGGCTGCCTCGCCTGAGGTTCAGGCGGCCGCCTGGAAGCTGGCAGGTTTCCTGACCTCGGAGCCTCAGCGGTACTTCGATGTCGCCGGCCTGTTCCAGTCCAAGAAGGACTTTGTGGAATCCGAGGCCTTCCAGGAAAACGAGATCATGCCCACCTTCCTGGCGGACATGGGCGTGAGCAAGTACCATCCGCGTATCCCGGCCTTCTTTGAAGTCACCGATGCGCTGATGCGCGGGCGTGACCGGATCATCGTTGGCGGTGAGAGTATGGATGTCGTGCTGCCCGAAATGGAGCAGGAAGTCAACGACATTCTGGCCCGTGCATCTGGCCGGTAGGTTTTCTTTAGCTTCTGGTTCCGGGGCAGGCGCATAGGCCTGCCCCTTACTTGCCGCTGGTTGCAGCACACGCAATTGCTGAAGCGCGGAGGGGAGGTGAACGTTGCTGGCACTGCGCAAGCGTCTCGGCCTGGAATCATCAACCGGACGGCGGCAACTCTGGGGATTGGCCTTTGTGCTGCCCACGGTGATCTTTTTTGTCATTTTCTTTCTTTACCCTATCCTGAGTGGCCTGCTGTATAGCCTGACCGACTTTACCCTGCTACGCCCGCCGGTCTGGGTTGGCCTGCAGAATTACCAGGATCTGCTCAAGGATCGGCTGTTTCTGAAGTCGATCAGCGTCACCATGGGGTATGTGCTTGGCACCACGGTCCCGGTGTGGGTGCTATCCCTGCTGGCCGCTCTCCTGTTCTACCAGCGCTTTCCGGGCCGCGAATTTCTCAAGACGCTTTTCTTCACCCCCGTGTTGCCATCTTTGATCGTGGTGGCGATCGTATGGCGCATTATCATGCAACCCAATGGGCTGCTGACGCAGTTGTTGCGGCCTTTTAGCGGTCTGGGGGAAATCAACTGGCTGAACAGCGCCAATCTGTCTCCCATCTCCATGATCATCATCAACGATTGGACCACCATCCCCTTCTACATGCTGATCTGGCTGGCCGGTCTGACCGGCATCCCGGGGGAGCTACGCGACGCAGCGCTTGTGGACGGGGCGAATCGGTTTCAGTCATTCCTGCGGGTGGAACTGCCTCTGTTACGCCCAACCGCCGTGTTTGTGGCCGCGATATCGTCGATCAACGCTTTTCAGGCCTTCACTCTACAGTGGGCGATCTCGCCAGGTCGTGGCGGGCCGATTGACGTCAACACCACCATGGGCCTGTTGATCTGGAAGTATGGGTTCCAGTTTTACCGGATGGGGGATGCGTCCGCCGTCTCGGTGGTGCTCTTTGCCATGATTCTGGTGGTGACCATGATCCAGCTGGGATTGACCCGGGGCGAGCAGTACTCGCTTGACTAGGAGAGCCATGACCATGACCAGACTGACTCGCACAGCGTCGGCACCGTCCCAAACCATGCTTACCCTGCGCCTTGCGGACTGGCGGGAAGCGCTGCGCCGGCATCCGGAGCGTGTCTTCCTGACCCTGCTGGCGATCTTCATGGCAGTGATGTTTGCGCTGCCGCTGTACTTTATGGTCAGCAGTAGCTTCAAGGCAGATGCGGAGGTGCTTGCTTCGCCGGTGCACTGGATTCCATACGACTTCCAGGGGCTGAATAACTTCCAGCGCGCCTTTGCAGAGATTCCCCTTGCCCGCTACTTTTTCAATAGCTTCCTGATGGCGGGTATTGATGTCGTCGTGACGGTGATTTTCTCCGCGCTGGCGGGATACGGGTTTGCCAAGTTCGATTTTCCCGGCAAGCGGCTGTGCTTCCTGTTTGTGCTCAGCACGATCATGGTGCCCTTCCAGATTCTGCTTGTCCCTCTGTTCATCCAGATTCATTCCATGGGCTGGGACGATACCTACTACGGCCTGATCATCCCGGGTATCATGAATGCTTTTGGCGTGTTCATGATGCGCCAGTTTGCCTACGCCATCCCGAATGAACTGCTGGACGCGGCGCGAATGGATGGTGCCAGCGAACCGCGTATCTTCTGGCAGATCGTTTTCCCGCTGCTATCCTCAGCGTCGGCCAGCCTGGCGGTGATCATCTTCCTGTTTAGCTGGAACAACTTCCTGTGGCCCCTGATCGTGATCAAGAGTGAGGCGATCACCACCGTGCCGGTGGGCATCACCGTCTTCACCCAACCCCATTCCGCGCAACCACAGTGGGCTGTCGCTATGGCGGTTTCCACCCTGGCCACGCTCCCGATCCTGATCCTGTTTGTATTCTTCCAGCGTTATTTTGTGGAGGGATTCATTCTCTCCGGTTTAAAGGGTTAGCCTGGCCGTCCCGATGAAAGGATGTGCGATGCATGGCCGAGAAGACACCTTTGCTTCCCTATGAATGGCCCGGTAGCTACTACATCGGCGAAGAGGAAATTGAGGCAGTCACCAGGGTGCTGCTGGCCCGCAGCCCGTTTCGCTTCTATGGCCCTGATCTGCAACACATGGTCGATCAGCTTGAGGGGGCTTACCGGAAACGGTTGGGGCGTGCCTATGCGCTGGCGGTGAACAGTGGCACCGCTGCCCTGTCGATCGCCCTGAGCGCGCTGGATGTTGGCCCTGGTGATGAAGTGCTCCTGCCGGGTTATCTCTGGGTGTCGTGCATTTCGGCGGTTGTGCGCGCCGGGGCTATCCCCCGGCTGGTGGATATTGACGACACCTTCTTCATGGACCCGGACGACCTGGAACGCAAGATCACCCCGCATTCCAAGGTGGTGATGGCGATCAACATGAGCGGCACCACGGGGTACATCGACCGGGTGGTGGAGATCGCCCATGCGCATAACCTGCGTGTCCTGGAGGATACCGCCCAGGCCAATGGCGCGTCCTTCCGGGGACGCCCGCTGGGCAGCTTTGGCGACATGGCGATCTTCAGCTTTCAGCTCAACAAGAACATGACCGCCGGCGAAGGGGGTATGATCGTTTGCGATGATCCTGTGCTCTACAACCGGGCTGTGGCGTTCCACGATCTTGGCTACCCGCGCAACGCGCAGGGTCGGCTGGTCACGGATCAGCCGGAATACCAGCTCTGGGGGCAGGGCAGCCGGATGAACGAGTTGAGCGCAGCTATGCTGGTGGCCCAGGAACGCAAGCTGGATACCATTACAGCAGCCATGCGGCGGTTGAACCACCGCCTGTACGCTGGTCTTTCCGGGATCGCTGGTCTGCGTCCACGCCGTGTCATCGATCCGGACGGCGAAAGTGGGCCGTTCGTGCTGCTAATCTGGCCGGATGCCGAGACCTGCCAGCGCATGGTTGCAGCAACGCGGGCTGCCGGTGTAGTCACCGGTCCGCATGGCATCAACAATATTCCGTTGACCGAATGGGGGCTGCATCTCTATTACAACAATGTCAGCCTGACGCAGAAACGCGGCGTCAATTCCGCCGGGCGGCCATGGACCGATCCGGCTAACGCCTTCGCGGCGGCGTATTCCTATGAACGCGGCACCCTCAAACAGGCTGATGATCTATTCAGCCGCACCAGTCTGTTGGGCGTACCGCCAGCCCTCACAGATGAAGCCTGCGACCACCTGATTGCGATCTTTCGTCAGGCGGCAGTGGAACTTGGGCTGTAGGACTGGATGAAGACTGGTACTAGCTCGCAACAGGCCGGGCCTTTATGATCCAGAGGGAGGCAAACCATGTTCAGGGCTGGCGCGGCAGAGGTTTGCATCACACCACCAATCGGGGTTGAACTGGCAGGCTATGGGCCGAATCTGGGACGCTACTCAACTGACATCCACGATCATCTGATGGGTCAGGCGCTTGTGCTGGATGATGGCCAGACCCGGATCGCTATTGTCACCTGCGATCTGATCGCGCTTTCAGCGGCGTTCGTCCAGCAGGTGCGGCAGCTTGTCCACAAACGCACAGGCATTCCCCCCGCTCAGGTGATGGTTGCCTGCATCCACAGCCATACTGCTCCCACGACGCTCCAGTTCCAGAGCTGGGGGGCGCCGGATCGCAGTTACGTCCGTCTGGCAGCCCGTCATCTGGCGGGGGCTGTTGTGGCAGCGAATCTCAAACTGCAACCCGCCCGTCTGAGCGTTGGGTGGGGTGTCCATGAGACGCTGGCCTGGAACCGTACCGGCGATGGGACTGTCGATCCTACCGTTGAAGTGCTCCGGGTTGAGGCCGCTACCGGGGAGGTGCTGGCGTTGCTGGTGCACTACGCCTGCCACCCGGTCATCCTGGGGCCAAAACCGGTGATCTCAGCGGACTATCCCGGTGCGCTCCGTCGCCATCTCGCCCGGCAGTTTCCCGGCAGTGTGACACTGTTTGCCAATGGTGCCTGTGGCGACATCGATCCGGTCACCAACCGGGAAGTCTGGGGTCAGGGCACCTTCGAAGATGTCGATGCCGCCGGGGCCGGTCTGGCGGAAGCGGCCTGGCAGGCTGCACAGGCCGCTGTTCCCGTCACACCGGAGCGGATTACCGTGCGGCAGGGCATCCTGGAGATGGCTTATGTCATGCCCTCCCTGGAGGAAGTGCGCGATCAGATCGCCCACTTCCAGGCGGAGGCTAAACGGCTGGGGAAGCAGCCGGAACGCTTTGAAGAAGTGACGGGCGAAGTGCAGATGCCGCGCTTCTGGCTGGGCTACTACCGCAGTCTGGAACGCCGTCTGCTTGCCCATGATCTGCCGGCTGTGGATCATGCAGAGCTGCAGGCGTTTTGCCTGGGCGAGCAGGTCATCCTGCTGGCCGTACCCGGTGAGGTGTACACCGCCGAAGGGATGACCATCCGCGCCGGGACATCGTTCGAGCATACGCTGCTGGTTTGCTATGCCAACGGCCTGGTTGGCTACATTCCTCCGGCCAAAGAGTTCGCCAGAGGCGCCTATGCAGCGCGGATGGCAGCGGCTGTCTACGGCGGATTGCCCTTTCAGCCGGACATTGCCGACCGGCTAGTCAGTTCGGCGCTGGCACTTGCACGGCGCTAAAAGCGGCTAACCGGGCGGGCGCAGAGGCGGGAGGAAAGGCCTGCGCCCTGCTGCTGGCCGCCGATCAGCCCTTGCCCAGGCGCTTTTTCAGTTCGGCGGTCAGCGCGGGGACAACCCGGAACAGATCGCCAACAATGCCATAGTGAGCCAGCGCAAAGATCGGCGCCCCGGCGTCCTGGTTGATGGCCACGATCACCCGGCTGGTGCGCATCCCGGCCTGGTGCTGCACCGCGCCGGAGATGCCGCAGGCGATGTACAGATCCGGGCTGACAACCTTGCCTGTCTGGCCGACCTGGTGCTCGTGGCCAATGTAACCGGCGTCTACAGCGGCGCGGCTGGCTCCGATCGCTGCGCCGAGCACGGCGGCCAGCTCCCGGAGCGGAGCGAAGCCCTCTGCGCTGCCCACCGCCCGCCCGCCGGCGACGACGATCGCTGCATCGCTCAGGCTGACCTCGCTGGCGGCAGCCTCAAAGCCCTCGATCTTAACCGCGATTGCCTCCTCGGTCAGGACAGGGGCAACATACTGCACCTTTCCCTGTCGCCCCGAATCCGGCGGCAAGGCCCGGAAGGCCCGCACGCGCAGCGTCGCAAACTGGGGGCTGCCCGTCAGCGCGACAACATCGCAGAGCAGCCTGCCGCCATAGACGGCGCGGCTTGCCTGTAATGTGCCATCGCTCACCGCCAGGGTCAGGACGTCGGCCAGCAGCGGCGCATCGGCGTCCAGCGCGGCGACGGCCAGCAGTTCGCGGCCCCGGCTGGTAGCAGCGGCCAGCACCACCTGCGGCGCATTCTCCTTGACCAGCTTTCCCAGCAGCGCTGCGTATGGTTCCAGGCGGTAGTCGGCCAGCGTGGCATCATCGGCGGCGATCACGTCGTCTGCCCCCCGATGGATGGCCGCTGTCGCCAGCGATTCCACCCCCTGGCCGAAGACCAGCGCCGTCAGCGGGACGCCCAGCGCCTCCGCGATGGCACGCCCCTGGCCCAGCGCCTCCCAGGAGGCCGGGGCCGCGTTGCCTCTGAACTGTTCGATCCAGACGTATACGGCCATGGTTAGATCACTTTCTCCGCCAGTAGCCTGTCCACCAGCGTGGCGACCTGTGCTTCCACCGTATCGCCGGCGATGATCTCGCACGCGCCTTCACGAGCGGGGGGGAGCCGGAAACCGGTCACCCGGCTGGCCGGGGCGGGCAGGGCAAGACCCAGCGCTGTCGCATCCCAGACCGGGATTTCTGCCCTGGCTGCCTTGCGGATACCGATGAAGGAAGGATAGCGCGGCTCGTTGATACCCCTGAGCACGCTGATCACCGCGGGCAGCGGGCCGCGGGCAACCTGTCGGCCTTCCTCCAGCGCCTGCTCGACGCGGATCATCCTGTCCTCCAGCGTCGCTATCCGGGCAACCTGGCTCAGCAACGGCCAGCCGAGGGCACGGGCGGTCTGGAAGATGTGGGTGTCGCTGGCTTCGTCAGCAGCTTCTTTGCCGAAGATCACCAGATCGACGTCACCAAGCTGGCGGATGGCAGCGGCGAAGGCAGCGGCATACCCTCGACTGTCCACTCCCTGCCAGGCGTCATCCCACAGGCGGATGGCGCGGCTTGCTCCTACGGCCAGGGCGTGTTTGAGCGCTTCATTATGCTCCTCCGGGCCGATGGCGATGACGGTGACCGTGCCGCCGGTTCCAGCCCGCAGCAGGGCCTCCTCGACAGCGTATTCATCCCAGGGGTTGATCACCAGCGGCGTATCTCCCCACTGGGGACGCCCGTCGGCGGTCACGGCGGGGCGGGCTGCCGTATCGGGCGTGCTGCGCGTACCGACCACGATGTGCAAGGCGCTACCCTCCTCCGCTGTTGCAGCGGTTCCAGGTGAAGCGTTGTGGAGAGCCAGAGTTCAGTGCCAGGGATGCTACCACGGCCAGACCAGTCGCGGCAACCGGCGGCAGGCCCCGACCTGTGCTGTATAATTGTCCCCGTTCTGAGCGGAACGGAGGAGCGCGGCATGCGGCGCGATCGGGAATACTGGCTGGTGGCGGGCGGCTACGCCCTGATCTTCGGTTCGATGGCCCTGGTGGAGCCGTATCTCGTCCCCTATCTGCTGGGGCTGGGGTTATCCGGTACCGAGGTCGGGAACCTGATGGCGGTGGTCAACCTGGTCGGCCTGCTGTTCATCCCGCTGGCTTCGTCGGCGGCGGATCGCAGCGGGCAGCACCGGCGGATCACGGTGTGGTCGACCCTGCTGCAAGCGGCCTCAGCGCTGGCGATGGGCCTGCTGACGACGCCGCTGCTGATCGGCGCGGCCGTGATCCCGTTCCGCTACTTCGCTGGCCTGGGGATGACGACCCGCAACCGCCTGGCGCTGGCCTGGTTGCGGCAGCGCAACAGCCAGGATTACGGGAGCCTGCGCCTGTGGGGATCGATCGGTTTCAGCGGCGTCGTGGTGATCGCCGGGATGGTGGCTCAGCAGGCGGGTGTACCGATCCTGTTCGTGGCCAGCGCCGTCCTGGCCAGTGCTTCCCTGGCGCTCCTGGGGCCGTTTGCGGCGCAGTTACCGGCGCAGGAACAGCGCCGCCGTGAGGGACGGCCCTCCCCGGTGCTGGTGCTGCTTTTCGTGGTGATTGTTCTGATGACCTTCTCCCGGGCGGCTTATAACGGCTGGGTGCAGGACTTCATTGAGACCGGCCTAGGTGGCGGGCAGAGCGCGGTCGGTCTGTTCATGGCCCTGGTGGCGCTGGTGGAAGTGCCGGTGATGGCTTACGAGCACCACCTGGTGCAGCGCTGGGGTTCCGGCATGACCTGGGCGCTGGGGCTGGCCGTGGTGACGGCGGGCTTCTTTCTGTTTTCGCTGGTGCAGACGGTCCCCCAGGCGCTGCTGCTGGCGGTGCCGATGGGGGTCTCCCAGGGCTTCACGATTGTCGCGCCGGTGGTGCTGATCGGGCAGGTCAGCCGCCCGCACAACACGACGCTCAACCTGGCGCTGGCCGGGGTGCTGGGCAACCTGGGCACGCTGATCGGCAGCCCGATCGCCGGGCGGCTGTTCGATGCCTACGGCGTGCGGACGCTGCTGCAGGTGGGCGCGCTGGGGATGCTCCTGACGCTGATTGTGCTGGTGGGGGGGCTGCGGCTGGCCGGGCTGGGCACGCTGCGCCCGGAGGCCGCGGCAGAGTAGGGAGACGACGCTTACGGCCCACCCTCCGCGCCGACCGCCAGGGCCAGGCGCACGGCGGCGGCGACGTACTCCGCGCAGCGCGCGCCCTGGTTGGTGGCCACGAAGCGGGCCTCCCCTTCCGGTGTGCCCAGCGCACACCCGCACAGTTCGTAGCAGTTGGTTGATCCGAATTCCGCCTGGAAGCGCTCCAGCAGTTGCTGCACGGCGCTGTAGACCGGCTCGACGGATTCCGCTGCCGTATCGCGGCCCCGGAGCAGCCCCAGGCCCATGATCGCGCCGGAGAGCGCGCCGCACATGCCACGCGTGTTGGCGATGCCGCTGCAGAAGCCGGTGGCGATGCGGGGGATGAGCGGCGACTCGATCTCGCGGCTGCGGGCGATGGCCAGCAGCACGCTTTCCGCGCAGTAAAGTCCGGACTGGAAGGCCTGGCGGCCCTGTTCGGCGGGCTGGTCGGTCATCGGGCGTGACTCCTGTCGGGTGGTGGGGCGCCCCGTCGCCGGGGAAGGCGACAGGGTCGCTGCTTCAGGATGGCTGACTCCGATCATAGCCGATTCTGGCCGATTCCGATCTGTCGCTTTCTTTGGTGGGGACTTTTAACGCTCTGTTCGCTGCGCGATTCTGGGGCCGGTGGCGGCGAAGGAAGGACGATAGTATCATGGGCCGGGTGGAGGACGTGGACGACCGCATGCGGGCCGGCCATGGGTCTCCCCCGGCGGCAGGAGCGAGGCTGAGACGTACCGCCATGAAACAGAACCGTATCGTCCTGGACCCGGATGCCATTGATGACGTGCTGCAACAGCTGGCCGTGACGTATGACCTGGACTCCGGCACGCTGGAATACCTGGGGCGGATCATCGCCCTGTACCCGCGCCCGGTGACGATGTACGTGGACGAATCCAGCGCGCTGTTCTACGGCCAGACTCCGCTGGTCGATCGCTTCACCTTTAACCTGCAGGCGGATGAACTGGTGCTCTTTGCCAGCGATCCCCTGACCTTCCTCGACGCCACGATCGAGATGGCCATGTATCTGGCCGGTTTTGCCACCATGCTCGGCGTGGAGGAGCAATGGAAGGTGGAGTTCACGATCGGCGCCTGGAAGCCGGTCAGGAGCCGGATCAAGCGCGAACTGGGCATCCCGGTCATTGACGAGCCGCTGTGGATTGTGGGGCTGCCACCCGAAGGCGAAGGCGCCGTATCGGAGGAGCCGCATCCCTTCCTGACGCTGGTTTCCCGCCTGGATATCGCCTCCTTTACCCAGATGGTACGCCTGGCTGCCCGCGATGATGTGGAAGTCAGCTTCCCGGCGGGGGCCGATCCGCGCGTGATTGAGGTTTACCTCCGCGTCAGGGCGGCCATTGAGCAGGTCGCCAGGGGCATCTCCCTGACGGGCTGGCGGGAATTCAACCGGCGCCTGCTGCTGATGGTGCAGGAGCTGGAGGCCGAGTATCAACCGGCCAGCCTGCCCATCCCCCACTGGTGGCGGCAGCCCGGCCTGCTTGAGGATGCGGCGCCGGACGCCATCCCTGAGGAACCGCAGGCGGCTCCGCTGGACAGGCTGCCTGGACAGGGGGAACCACCCGCTGAAGAGGGCGAGACGCCATCCGATCGGGAGCGCTGGGACCCGTTTGCCGCGTACCTGGACGAATTGCTCCGCGATGAGGAGTGACAGCCGGGCTGCCAGCGAGCGATGAACGACGAGTCGCGCTACGCCCGTTATCTGGACGCCTACCGTCAGGCTCAGCCGCCGCCCTGGGATACCGGGATCGTGCCGCCGGAGGTGCGGGCGCTGGCGGAAGGATCACAGGCGCTCCCGGCGGGGCGTGCTCTGGATGTGGGCTGTGGCACGGGGGTCAGCGCGGTGTATCTGGCCGGGCGCGGCTGGCAGGTCATCGGCGTGGACTGGGTGGCTGCCGCGCTCAAACAGGCCCGCGCCCGCTCGCGGGCAGCCGGGCTGCGGCGGGGGCAGGTCCGCTTTGTGCGGGCCGATGTCGGTGCGCCGGACTTTCTGGTCGGGTATCCCCCCTGTGATCTGTGGCTGGATATTGGCTGCCTGCACGGGCTGTCCGGGGTGGCGCGGCAACGTTATGCGGAACACGCCGCGCGTCTGGTGAAGGCGGGCGGTCTGCTGCGCCTGTACGCCTGGTTGCGGGCAGGGGAAGATGACGGGCCGGGCCTCGACCCGGTGGATGTGGATATGCTGTTCAGCGGGGCGTTTGATCTGCTGGAAGTCGCACCCGGCCAGGATACTGCCGCCGGGATACGACCAGCAGCCTGGTATGCCCTGCGACGGCGGCCCGCCGGTTAGCCGCCGGTCTGAGCGCTGGCGGTGACTGTCGTCAGGCGGCGGATTTCGGCAAGCAGATCAGCCGGGGCGGCTGGTTTGGTCATGAAGCTGGTCACGCCAGCGGCCAGGGCCTGTTCACGCAGGGCGGGGTTAGGCTGGGCCGTCAGCATCAGGATCGGCAGATCGCGCAGGTCGGGCATGGCGCGCAGACGCCGACAGACTTCAAGGCCGTCCATATCGGGCATCATGTAGTCCAGGATGATCGCGTCCGGTCGCTGACGCCTGATCTGCGCCAGCGCCTCTGCCCCCGAAGTGGCTTCTGTGGTGGTGTAGCCTCCTTTGGTGGTGAGGATCAGGCGCAGCAGTGTCCGCGCATCAGCCGCGTCGTCGACGATGAGGATATGGCGAGCCTGCATTGGGATATCCTTTAGATAAAATAGCCTCGGGTTGCGCGGACAATTATATCAGGCGCGTTTATCAGCGCTACTGATTGATGGAGCGGTTCTCCAGCACGGAGCGCCAGCGCTGCTGGCCTTAAAAAAACTGCCGGTCGTCCCCATCATGGACGGTCGGCAGTTCACCCTGTGCTGGTCAGGCCGGTATTAGAGTTCAACCACGATGACCCGCGCTTCCGCGCGGCGTAACAGCAGACGGCGACCATTCAGCAGATACTCGATCGGATCGCCCAGGGTCGTTGCGCTGAGCATCTCGATCACCGCGCCCGCCGTCAGCCCGATCTCGCTCATCCGCCGACGGAAGTCGCTACGCCCGCCGATCTGCTTGATCACGGCTTCCTGGCCGGGCAGCAACTGATCAAGGGTGCGGATGACCGTGGTCACGGTGCCTGGGGTCGTCATTACGCCTCCTTCACTGGACAGTCACAATAAAACAAGCCAGTCTACCGGTGATCATGAAAGCCTGAGTGGTGTTACCGCCGGGGCGGTGATGGTGCACCAGACCCTCAGCAACGGGCAGGGCCAGGTGGCGACTCTAAGCGGGGATCGTCGGCTCCGGCAGCTGCGTCTTCCGGCAATCTGTTTATCTGAGTATGGCAATGTTGCACAAGATCGGCTAGTGACGCTTGTCACAATTTGGCGCTGCAGCCAGGATCGCCTGATCGCAACCCGGATGGGTCTTGAGCCGGGTTCCGGCCTGTTGGTGGCTGGGTGGCTCTGGGCAAACTGGCATCTGATCAGCGATAATCCGGGCGCGGTGATGTCACAGGGGGGGAGCACGATGCGCCTGACCGGTTTCAGCAGTGCTATACTGAGCGGCCTTGACGGGCGTGGCCTGACACTGCGCGGGCCGCGCGGCGAAGTCCTGCGTGTTGACATCCTTGAGCAGGATATCGTCCGTCTGTGGTTTATGCCGGATGGCGCGCCACGCCTGAACCGTACCTGGGCGGTGAGCGGCCCGGACGGCGCGCTGCCCCGCGAAGGCCGCCGCCGCGACGATCTGTCCCTCTTCTCATTACCGGGCTTCCGCCACGACCTGGTCGACGGGGCGCTCCATCTGTATACCGGCCAGCTAAGCCTGCACATCGACCTGGCGCGGCTCCATTTCATCTGGGCCGATGCCGCCGGGACGCCCTTTGCTGCCGATCTGCGCGGGCGCGGTTTCGCCTATGATCGGGGTGGGCGGGCAGTGCGCCATACCCTGGCCCGCTATGCCAGCGAGCACTACTACGGTTTTGGCGAAAAGGCCGGGCCGCTGGATAAAGCCGGGCAACGCCTGCGCATGGACGCCGTTGACGCCCTGGCCTACAACGCCGAGAGCAGCGATCCGCTCTACAAGCACTGGCCGTTTGGCATCACCTGGGTGCCCGACCGGTCAATCGCTTATGGCCTGTTCTACGATAACCCGGCCAGCGCCGTCTTTGACCTGGGGCGGGAGATCAATGCGATTTACGGCCCATATCGTTATTACGAAGCCGCTGATGGCGACGTCGATTGCTACCTGATCTACGGGCCGGGCATCCCGGAAGTGGTGGAGAAGTTCACCCGCCTGACCGGACGGCCATGCCTGCCGCCGCGCTGGACGCTGGGCTATCTCGGCTCGACCATGCGCTATACCGAGCTGCCGGATGCTGATGCGCAATTGCGCGGCTTCATCGCCCACTGTGACGAGCACGATATCCCCTGCGACGGGTTCCACCTCTCCTCCGGTTACACCACCGATGCGGCGGGCAAGCGTCAGGTTTTCACCTGGAACCGGGCCAGAATCCCCGATCCGGCGGCTATGACGGCGGCCTTTCACGCGGCAGGGATGCACGTGCTGGCCAACATCAAGCCGCATCTCTTGCGCTCCAATCCCGCCTATGACGAAGTAGCCGCGCGGGACGGTTTTGTCCGCACGGCTGAATCTGATGCGCCGGAGATGGTGGACTACTGGAGCGGCGGGATCGCCGAGACCGATCCGGCATCGTATGTGGACTTCACCAGCGCAGCCGGTTTTGAGTGGGGGCGGGCGCGGGTCAGGGAGGCGCTACTGGACTATGGCGTTGATGCGCCCTGGAACGACAACAACGAGTTCGAGCTGCGCGACGACGCTGCACGTTGTGCCGGTTTCGGTGAGCCGCTGCCGGTCGGCCTGGCCCGTCCCGTCCTGACCCTGCTGATGGGCCTGGCTTCCTGGGAAGCGGTGCGGGAAGCGCACCCGGAGCGGCGGCCGTTTGTGCTGACGCGGGCAGCCGTGCCCGGCATGCAGCGTTACGCTCAGACGTGGTCGGGCGATAACCGAACCTCCTGGCACACGCTGCGCTACAACATCCCGATGGGGCTGGGTCTGGGTCTCTCCGGAATGCCCAATACTGGCCATGACGTTGGCGGGTTCGCCGGGGAACCGCCTGAGCCGGAACTGTTCGTCCGCTGGGTGCAGAACGGCATCTTCCACCCGCGTTTTACGATTCACTCGCTGGGGCTGAGCGGGCAGGCCACCGAGCCGTGGATGTACCCGGCAGTGTTGCCTCTTGTGCGGGAAGCCATCCGTTTTCGTTACCGGCTGCTGCCGTACCTCTACACGCTGCTGGCGGAGGCGGCACGAACGGGCGCCCCGGTCGTGCGCCCGCTGGTTTACCACTATGCTCACGATCCGCGTTGCCGGACAGAATCGTTCGACTTCCTGCTGGGGCCGAACCTGCTGGTCGCTTCCGTGCTGGAGCCGGGGGCGCAGACACGGACGGTCTACCTGCCTGCCGGGACGGACTGGTGCGACTTTTACAGCGGTGCGTGGTTCGCTGGTGGAAATACCGTGACCCTCGACGCACCACTGACCCGCATTCCACTGCTGGCTCCGGCAGGGGGCCTGATTCCAGTCGGGCGGGCCATGCGCCACGTCGGCGCAGAGCCGGACGATCTGCGCGAGGTGTATGCCTTCCCCTCACCGCAGGGGGGCGAAGGCGCCTTTACCCTGGTGGAGGATGATGGCTGGAGCATGGCTTACACGCGCGGGGAACAAACCCGTCTGACGCTGCGCGTCATGGCGACGACGGCGCAGATCACCCTGGCCGTCGACTCGCCACAGGGCGCCTTCCCGCTGCCTTACGCCACAGTGACCTTTGTCCTGCCACCCGGTGAGACGCGCCCGGTGACCGGCGGCAAGGCGGTGGCGGGTGAGGATGGCCGCGTGCGGGTGCAGGTGGCAGTGCCGCGCAGCTGAGACACGCTCGGATGGGAGCGGCGTGACGGGGCCGGGCGGGCGTGTTATGCTCAGGGTGCTGATCGATGCAATCAAGGTGGGGGACGATGAGGGAGAGCTATTTTGACGCGCTGGAATCAACGGGCAATCTCAGCCGGGATGTCAGCGCTTTTCTGACGGCGATGGGACGGGCTGATACGCTGGCGCATACGCGCCAGGTTGTGGGCCAGGCCCGTACACTGGCGGCGCGTTTTGGCCGCAATATGGCCGGCGATATGACCCGTGCTGCGCAGGCGGCCTGGTGCCATGATCTGGCGGCTGTCGTGCCGCCGGATGACTTACCGGCGGAAATCAGGCGCTGGAAGGTCCGCCTGAGGCCGGAAGACCGCGCTATCCCGCCGCTGTGGCATGGCCCGCTGGCAGCGGCCATCGCCCGGCAGAAGCTGGGCATCACCAGCCGGGTCGTGTTGCAGGCTATCCGTTACCATTCCACGCTGCGTGCCGGGGCGAGCCGCCTGGAGAAGATCGTCTTTGTGGCGGATAAGGTGGCCCTCGATCCGGCCTCGGCGCGTCATGACTTCGTACCTGCTCTCAGGGCGGCCCTGAATTGCGGCCTGGAGGCGATGGCCTTTGTTTACCTGGACTGGGTAGTCAGCCACGAGCATGAGCTGGGCTGGACGATCCATCCTGACCTGCGAGCGGCGCACGCTGAGTTGTGCATGGCCCTGAATGCCGGAGAGCAGTCCCGGTATGCCCGTTGAGAGCGCGATCCACGATCATCTGCTACCCAGCAACGCCGTAGGCAACGTGATGCGCCTCCGGGTGGTGACTCCGCCCGGTTACGATCCTCAGCGCGAATATCCGGTTGTCTACCTGCTGCACCTGTGGGGCAGCCATGAGCGCTTCTGGACCGACCGCCTGGCTGTCCATGTGCGGCTGGCGGAAGGCGTGGTGGCGGGGACGCTGCCGCCGATGATCCTGGCCATGCCCCAGGGCGATAAGAGCTTCTACCTCAACGCCGCCGATCCGCCCGGTATCATCTGGGAGGACTCGCCCTATAACGACGCCAGTGAATACTACTACGATGGCTTTGACTGTTACGGCAACTATGGCGACTACCTGCTCAAGGAGGCCATTCCCTTTGTCGAGGCGCATTACCCGGTGCGGCGCGACCGGGACGGACGGGCGATCGGCGGCCTGAGCATGGGTGGGGCAGGGGCCGCTGTTCACGCCTTCACTGACCCGGCCCGTTTTGGTGCGGTCGGGTTGCATGGCCCGGCGGTCTTTTACGATCCGGACGGTCCCGGCGCGCCGCCCTGGATCTTCGGCATCGACGACGCGGCAGCTTTTGCGCAGCGCGATCCGCTGCATCTGGCACGACGCTTTGTCACCCCGGCGTCCCAGCCACGCATCTGGCTGGATTGCGGCTGGGACGATCCGCTGCGGCGCAGCATCGAGATACTCCACCGCGAACTGCTGACCCTCGGCCTGGCTCATGACTACCATCTGTGGCCGGGCGGGCATGACGGCGCCTACTGGGTGCAGCATGTGGCGGACTATCTGGCCTTCTATGCGCGCGGCTGGTAGGTGAGGGGGAGGCGGATGAGCAACTGGCGCTGGCGGATCGTGGCCCTGTTCGGCAGCCTGATCCTCGGCCTGTTCCCCGGCGACCTGATCCGCGCTCAGGGCGGGGAAGCGACGTTACCGCCGCCCGCGCCATTGCCAGAGTACGGCGTGCTCGTTCAGCAA